>OFGE01000107.1_pt1 | contig 92604 bp, 84 predicted proteins | sample 1521681 | NCBI WGS metagenome assembly OFGE01 (sample SAMEA3504093, study PRJEB24116) | mouse gut metagenome | biome: mouse gut; feature: mouse-associated habitat; material: faeces | place: Denmark | collected 2011 | reverse complement strand
TTCTCCAGCACATCCGCCCCCGTTGAATATCCTGTCTTCGTCTTCTTGCCGCCCGGAATCCCCATTTTCTCAAACAACACTTCCCCCAGCTGCTTCGGAGAATTGATATTGAATTCACATTCCGCCTGCTTATAAACAGACTGCTCCAGTTCCAGAATCCTGCCTGTCAGCGCTTCCCCGTATGCCTTTAATGCATCCGGCTTCACAAGTACGCCACACCGCTCCATCTCATACAGAACTTTCGTCAGCGGCATTTCCACCTCATACATCAGGGTATCCATCCCCTGCTGACAAAGCTTCTCCCGCAGAAGGGGAGCCGCTGCGAGACAGACATACGCATTATAGCAGGCAAATTCCATGACCGCCCCGGCATTCTGTTCACAGGCTGCGGCATAAGTCGCTTTGCCGCAGACCTGATTTCTGTCGGGAATGGTAAGTTCCAGATATTCATTGGCAATGTCTTCCACGGCATAATCATTTTTCAGCGGATTTAAAAGGTATGCTGCCAGCAGTATATCAAAATAACGTCGTTCCCTGTAAAGAGTCAGAACATCCTTCTCATCAGCCTCCAGCCCCTCTTCAATAAAAGAGTACTGCTTCTTTATATCGAACATGCTGAACTTACATGCCCCGCTCTTCCCGAGCTGTGCCAGTCTGTCATGCAGATACTGTGCCGTTATCAGTCCCTGACAGGGAATAAATCTTATTTTCTCTTTGTGCAGCGCAATCGCCACCCCCACACAATCCTGTATCCTGCTTCCGTCTGCCAGCACGGCAATTCCAATTTCTTTCGCTTCGACAACGCTCCCGGTCTCTGTCTGCTGCGTCATACACTCTGTAAACAACGCTTCCACTTCCGACAACTCCGTAATCTGCGCGAAATAGTCTGTCTGGGTATTCAATACGGTTACATCCCTCTCAAACCGGGACAGCAGATTCTTAAATTCCAGCTGCTTACACAATATATACGCTTCTTCCGTATAGAAATTCCCCACTCTCGCATTGTCAAAACTATAATCAATCTCACTGTCCACATTGATGGTGGCCAGCGTCCTGGAAAGTCTCGCCAGATCCTGATTGTTGACTAACGACTCTTTCACCGACTTCTTCGTAACCTCATCTATATGCTCGTAAATTCCGTCTAATGAGCCGAAACGCACCATCAACTCCGTGGCCGTCTTTTCACCCACTTTGGGCACGCCGGGAATATTATCCGCCGTATCTCCCATAAGCGCTTTCAGATCAATAAACCGGAGCGGATCGACCTGATACTTTCTCACCACATCCTCTGCATAATAATCCTCGATTTCCGTCTTGCCGCCCCTGGTCTTCGGAATCCTGATCTTGATCTGCTGTGTTGCCACCTGCAGCAAATCCCTGTCTCCCGAAACCAGCGCCACCTCCATGCCTTCCCGCTCTCCGCGCTTTGCAATGGTTCCCAGGATGTCGTCTGCCTCCAGGCCCGCCTTCTCCATAATACAGATCCCCATGGCCTGCAGCATCTGTTTGATGACCGGCACCTGCTCCCTGAGTTCCTGCGGCATCGGTTTCCTCGTTCCCTTATACTCTTTATAAATCTCATGCCTGAAAGTCGGTGCATGCACATCAAACGCTACCGTCAGATAATCCGGCTGTTCCTCTTCTATGATCTTAAACATAATATTCAAAAATCCATAGACCGCATTCGTGTGCAGTCCCTGACTGTTCGACAAATCCGGGACTCCGTAAAAAGCTCTGTTTAATATACTGTGTCCGTCTATCAGTACCAGTTTATGTCTCATGAAAAACTCCTTCTTGTTCTTGTCATGTCCGGCTCTGTGACCGCGCTGTTCCGACAGGGCTGCTCCATTAAACTTACAGCCGGAACACTACACATAATGCAATAATTATGGCCGCAGCCACTGCCGCCTCCAAACAGTACAGGATATACAGCAGTGTCCGGTGCACTCTGATATGATGCTCGGCTCCTGTCAACTTTATGAGGAGTTCATCCTGCAGATTGAAATTATTGCCGGTCTCCAGCCTTTCCAGCCCTTCCGTGACCAAAAGCTGGATTGTCAGCTCCTCCTCACACTCCGGGCAACTCTCAATATGCTCCAGAAACTCTTCCAGCTCACTGCCGCTCAGTTCCTCCTGCAAAAAGAACGGTATATTTTTCTCTGCTTCTTTACAGTTCATACGCACTCCATGTCTTTCCCAAAGGACGCAGCAACAGATCCCTGCAGCCGGTTATATCATTCTTTACAGAAACGCCGTCTGAAAAGATGCCATTCGTTTCCTGTCACTCATTATGTGCCCACACAGATTTTATTATATACCATAAGTATCCTGTTTGAAAAGTATATGACCCGAAAACGCGAAAAATAGTGTGACGCAAAAAAGAGCTGACCATTTCATGCATCAACTCTTTCGCATTCCTTTATCGGTACAGTTGTTATTGTGCCGGTACTACTTCCGCCGGCACAGATTCACTCTCTGTCTGCACCGATGCCACACCATTCTGATCCACCGTATAGTTTACACCGTCAATCGTCACCGTCACATTTCTCTGCAGTGCACCGTTCTCATCATAATAATAGGTATTGCCATCCGGTCTGACGACAAGCCCTCTCTGCATAACTGCATTCTCATCAAAATAATAGTCCACACCTTCGATCGTCACGTCCTCCCGCAGTGCATGTCCATCCTTGGTGGCCAGGAAGTATCTTCCGGTTTCATCTTCAAACCAGCATCCTTTCTGCACAAACCCATTCTCATCCAGATGATACTTCCTGTCTTCCCAGTGCACCCAGCAGGAACGCTGCATCCGGTAATTGGCATAGAACACCTTCTGGTCGCCGCGGGACGCAAAGCCATCCGCCACGATAGCAGACGAATAATCCTTGAACTGATAATTCATATCAACCCTGGTGGGAATCCCCGGCACGCTGCCGTGTGACGTATTCTGCCAGAAAGAAGCCCCCTCATATTCCAGGGCATCTGCATACTGCGCTACCCATTTATCATATTTGATATCGCCGATTTTATTCTTAAACATATTCTTGCTGGAATAAACAACCGGGTAATAACCATGGGCCTCCACCGTAGAACAAAATGTATTGATCAATGCCTGCAGCTGCTCCTGTGACATATTCTTATGACAGGGATCCTCTATGTCGTAAACTACAGGATAACTGACCGTATAATTGCCGATCCACTGCATTAAAAGATTGGCTTCGTTCTGCGCCTGTTCTACCGTAGTAGCGTAAGAATACAGATACACCCCTGTCCTGAGACCCGCTGCGGCAGCGCCCTGCATATTGGCATCGAAGTAAGGATCCACACCCGAATTCGTACTGCCTGCCTTTACAAAAACAAAACTGACTCCCGAAGAGGGAACCTGACTCCAGTCGATCGCCAGATTATGCTTCGATACATCAATTCCTCTGGCAATGGAACTTCCGGCCCCAATCGCCTGTACCTGCTGCACCGGCGCAAGCATCATGGCCCCTGCCATACAAACAGCCGTTAAACTCTTTACATATCTTCCCAATTTTATTCTCTGATTCTTCATTAGTACCGTACACCCGTATTCCCGCAGAGCTGACAACGTTGCCACACCGTCCCGGGTACTCCGCCCTTTCCTGATGAATACAGGATGCTCTCCTTTATCTTTTTATTTTTGACTCTTTGCTTCGCGGTATAAATATTGCAAATTTATTACAATATATTACTTTTTTTAACATTCTTTTACAAATATATCATAATTGAGTGGAGATGTACAGCATAAATTTGATCAGCCAGGAAATTCTTATCCCATCGCTTCACGAACTTCAACAAACAGAACAATTTCCTGATATGAATCGAGCAGGGAAGAGTTTCTCCCTCCCCGCCGCGCGGGGCACACATTGCGTAAGCAGCAATTGCATCTGTGCGCCTCAGCACATAAAAAAAGCCGAAGCACTATGAAACCAAATGCTTCAGCTACTAAAAATAACTGCCGGCGATGGGACTTGAACCCATACGTGGTTGCCCACAACAGATTTTGAGTCTGCCTCGTCTGCCATTCCGACACGCCGGCATTTGGTTCATCACTCGAACAAATAGTATATTAGCATATTCAGGAAAAAAATGCAAGTGTTTTTTGAAAAAAGATTGAAGGATTTTTACTGACATGATAAAATACAGTTAAAAAGCGCATAGAATGGAGCAAAGAGTGACAGAATTAATGATTTCTTTCACTGTCTGCCTATATGTGTAAAAAAGCGCACAGAATGGAGGAATCTATCATGAAAAAAGCAATCAATGCATCGAAAGCCCCGGCAGCGGTTGGGCCATATGTCCATGCGGTGGAAGCGAAAGGACTAATATTTACTTCTGGGCAGTTGGGATTAATTCCAGAAAGCGGCAATTTACCAGAAGGCGTGGAGGCTCAGACACATCAAAGCCTCAAAAATCTTGCGGCGGTGTTAGAAGCGGCAGGCAGTGATCTTGCGCATGTGGTGAAGACTAGCGTATTTTTGGACGATATCAATGACTTTGCAAAAGTCAATGAGATTTATGCCCAGTATTTTCAGGGAGAGCCTCCAGCACGGTCCTGTGTGCAGGTGGCAAAGCTGCCCAAGGGCGGGCTGGTGGAGATTGAAGTGATTGCGGTGAAAAAGGATTAAAGGAGCAGGAACAGGATGACGGCAGAGCGAATCGAAGCGCTTCGGGAAGAAATGCGTAAATACAGCATCGATATGTATCTTGTACCGACTTCAGATTTCCATGAATCTGAGTATGTCGGAGATTATTTTAAGGCAAGAAGTTACCTTACGGGATTTACAGGGTCGGCAGGAACGGCAGTCATTACCATGGAAGAAGCAGGATTGTGGACCGATGGAAGATATTTTATCCAAGCAGAGCAACAGCTGAAAGAAAGTTCAGTCGTGCTTCGCAAAATGGGAGAAGAAGGCGTGCCCACGATCAAGGAGTATGTGCAGGAGCATCTTGTAAAAGGCGGATGCCTAGGTTTTGACGGACGTGTGGTAAATGCCAGTACAGGCATGGCATATAAAGACATTGCAGAGAAAAAGGGCGGCAGTGTTCAGACGGAGCACGATTTAGTTGGGTTCATTTGGAAAGAGCGCCCAGCATTTCCGAAACATGCGGCATTTATCCTCGATGAGATCTATGCCGGGGTTAGCGCCACAGAGAAACAGCGCAAACTTCGGGATAAAATGGCGCAAAAGCAGGCGGACATTCATATTTTGACTTCCCTGTATGATATTGCATGGCTTTTTAATATCCGTGGGAGTGATATTACGCACGTGCCAGTTGTTTTGTCTTTTGCAGTGATTACCACGACAGAGAGTCTTTGGTTTGTGCATGACGAGGCGCTGAGTCAAGAATTGCGTGCTTACTGTCTTTTGCAAGGGATCACCATTAAGCCTTACCAGGAGATTTACGATTATGTCGGAAAGATTGCGGCTGGAAATAAAGTTCTCTTGGATCCTGGCATTGTCAATTACCAGATTTACAGTAGTCTGAAAAAAGGCGTGGAAGTGCTCTCTTCGCCTAACCCGACGGAGCGGATGAAAGCTGTAAAAAATTCCACAGAGATTTCCAATATCCGCAAAGCGCATCTTAAAGATGGCGTTGCGGTGACCAAGTTTATTTACTGGCTCAAAACCCATATTGGCAAAGAAGAAGTTACCGAATGCTCTGCCGCTGAGTATCTCGAAGAATGCAGACGGCAACAAGATTTGTTTGTGGACTTGAGTTTTGACACGATCAGCGCTTATGGCGCTCATGGGGCGATGATGCATTATGTGGCAACGCCAGAGACGGATGCGGCGCTCAAGCCAGAAGGATTTCTCTTGGTGGATTCCGGGGGGCATTATCTGGAAGGCAGTACGGACATTACGAGAACCATTGCCTTGGGAGAACTGAGTGATCAAGAGAAAAATCATTTCACAGCAGTGTGCCGATCGAACCTGAACCTTGCCGCAGCAAAATTTTTATATGGCTGCAGCGGTTCCCATTTGGACATCCTTGCCAGAGGCCCTCTTTGGAATCTGGGATTGGACTATAAATGTGGAACTGGGCATGGAGTAGGATATCTTTTGAATGTTCATGAGGGGCCCAATAGCTTCCGGTGGCGCAAGACGCCAGGGCAAAGCGATGAGGGCATTTTGGAAGCAGGGATGGTAACCACGGACGAGCCTGGAATTTACCTTGAAGGAAACTACGGCATCCGCATCGAGAACGAGCTTTTATGTAAGAAAGCAGATAAGAATGAGTATGGACAGTTTATGGAATTTGAAATTATTACCTATGCGCCGATCGATTTGGACGCCATACTTCCAGAGCAAATGACGTTATTCGAGCGCAGGCTGCTCAATGAATACCACCATATGGTATATGAAAAGCTTGCCCCATGCCTTGAACCTGAAGTAAGAGACTGGCTGAAAGAATATACGCGGGAAATATAATGGATATAGATTTGCATAAAAATGTATACTTATTATAATAAATAAGCTATAATAAAATGTTGCATATTCCCTTATACAAATGCTTGATGAGCAAAAATACAAGTTCAGATAAAATTATAACTTTTAAAACCTTGCCAGATAGTGTAAAATAGAAAAGGCATGTATATGTAAAAGATAGGTATAGAGATTGAGAGAAGGAGAGACAGAAGGTACAGCATTTATGGATAAAAAAATAGTTTTGATCGACGGACACAGTATTTTGAACCGGGCCTATTTTGGCATTCCGGATCTTACCAATTCAGAAGGGCTCCATACCAATGCCGTGTACGGTTTTTTGAATATTCTGTTTCGGATATTAGAGGAGGAAAAGCCAGAATATTTGATTGTGGCGTTTGACGTCCATGCCCCAACCTTTCGCCATTGCTTGTATGAAGCGTATAAGGGCACGAGGAAGCCTATGGCAGAGGAGCTAAGACAACAGGTTCCAGTGATGAAGGACGTGCTAAGAGCCATGGGAGTCACAGTGGTGGAGAAGGAAGGCTATGAGGCGGATGATGTTTTGGGAACCATTGCAAAGCGCTGCGAGAGCCTAGGACTTGCCGTTTCCCTAGTCTCTGGGGACCGTGACCTTCTACAGCTTGCCAGCGCGCATATTAAGATCAGAATTCCAAAGACCAAGCGTACCGGAACGGAGATTGAGGACTACTATGCCGAGGATGTCAAAGAAAGATATCAGGTGACTCCGCAAGAATTTATTGATGTGAAAGCGCTGATGGGCGATACGGCGGACAACATTCCAGGCGTGCCGGGGATCGGAGAGAAGACGGCGACAAGCCTGATTGCTGCTTATGGAAGCATTGAAAATGCTTATGTGCATATCGAAGAGGTCAAACCGCCACGCGCACAGAAGAATTTAAAAGAGCATTACGATATGGCAAAGATGAGCAAGGTCCTGGCTACCATTGAAGTTGATGCGCCGGTAGACTATGAATTAGAACAAGCTAAGATTGGGAATTTATTTACTCCCGAGGCATATGTCTGGATGAAAAAGCTGGAATTTAAGCATCTTTTAAATCGTTTTTCTGTGGAAGCTTTGGCAACTCCTTTCGAGGAGAGATTTCAGACAGTGCAAAAGAAATCAGAAGCGGACAAAATCTTTTCCAGAGCAGGCAAATCAGAAACCGTGGGGCTTCAAGTCTTTTCTTGTGCGAATCAAGAAGAAGAACCGCAAGGACAGCTCACGCTGGCTGGCGTGTTTGGAACAGATGCCGTAGCCAGCGAGGATGAAGGGATGGCGCAAAAGGATTCGGCAGTGCTTGGAATTTCTCTTGCCTTTGGGAAAGAAGACGTTTATTTTATCCCTGCGGGAGGCGAAATCACAGGGGAATATTTGGCAAGTCAGGCGCAGCGCTTGGCAAGCCAAGTGAAGACAGTGGCTTTTCTCGATTTAAAATCCCAGCTTTCCGTGATCTCGATTCCAGAGGAAAGACAGGATCATGTGGAAGATGTGCTGATAGAAGCGTACTTGCTGAATCCTTTGAAGAACGACTATACTTATGACGACGTGGCGAAAGAACATTTGGATGTGATTGCGCCTTCCCAGCAAGATTTGCTGGGTAAATTATCCATGGCGCAAGCTATGAGAGATAAATTTGAAGAAGCCGTCCAATACGCTTGCTGGACGGCATACACGGCTTTTTACGGAGCAAGCGTGTTAAAACAAAAGCTGGAAGCAACAGGAATGTGGAAGCTGTACCGTGAGATAGAGATGCCTTTGGTTTATACTCTTTATGAGATGGAAAAAGAAGGAGTATTGGTTAACGGCGCTCAATTGAAAGCATATGGGGAGAATCTTTCTGGAAAAATTTCCGAGCTGGAACAGGAGATCTGCCAGGACGCAGGCGAAGCCTTTAACATCAATTCACCAAAGCAGCTGGGAGTCATTCTGTTTGAAAAGTTGAAGATGCCCTATGGAAAAAAGACAAAAACAGGATATTCCACTGCTGCCGACGTGCTGGAAAAATTGGCAGAAGAATATCCCTTGGTATCGAAAATTTTAGAATACCGTCAGCTTGCAAAATTAAAATCTACGTATGCGGAAGGGCTCTCTAATTATATTGAGGAAGATGGAAGAATTCATTCCAGCTTCCATCAGACGATCACTGCCACGGGCAGAATCAGCAGCACGGAGCCGAACTTGCAGAATATACCGATTCGCATGGAGCAGGGCAGGTTGATTCGGAAAGTATTTATACCAAGGAAAGGCTGCGTGCTTTTAGATGCAGATTATTCCCAGATAGAGCTTCGCGTGCTTGCGCATATGTCAGAAGATGAGAATTTGATCCAGGCATACCGGGAAGCCCGCGATATTCACCGTATGACTGCTTCCCAGGTTTTTCATGTGCCTTTTGAGGAAGTGACTTCTCTGCAGCGCAGAAATGCCAAAGCCGTGAATTTTGGGATTGTCTATGGAATCAGTTCTTTTGGGCTAAGCCAGGATTTAAGCATTACTACGAAAGAAGCGGCAGCCTATATCCAATCGTATTTTGAGACTTATCCGGGAGTGAAGACGTTTCTGGAGCGTCAGGTGCAACAGGCAAAGGAACAAGGGTATGTCACCACGATGTTTGGCAGAAGAAGGCCGGTTCCGGAACTGTCCTCCAGCAATTTCATGCAGCGTTCTTTTGGAGAGCGGGTGGCAATGAATTCTCCGATACAGGGGACGGCGGCAGACATCATTAAGATCGCCATGATCCGGGTCAGTAAATCCTTAAAAGAGCAGGGATTGAGGTCGAAGCTGATCCTTCAGGTTCATGACGAACTGCTGATCGAGGCATGGGAAGAGGAAACGGAGCAGGTAAAAGAAATCCTCAAAAAGGACATGGAGACGGCGGCAGAGCTTTCAGTGAAGCTGGAAATAGATATGAATCAGGGAAAAGATTGGTACGAAGCACATTAAAGATCATTTATGAGGAAAGGGTGAAAGAATTTGCAGATTCTTTCACGAACTGCCTGTTTGTGCCAAAAAGCACACGGAATGGAGGAAATTATGCAGGTAATTGGAATTACAGGCGGAGCGGGAGCAGGAAAATCCGCCGTTTTAGAGTATTTGGAGAAAAATTACAGAGTAAAAAATCTGGAGGCAGACAAGATCGCACAGATGATGATGAGGCCGGGGACGGATTGCTATCAGAAGCTTTTGAAATTTCTTCCGGCAGAGGTCTACAATCAGGATGAGACCATCAGCCGTCTTGCATTGTCTGCAGAGCTGTTCGCCTCAGAAGAGCTGCGGAATAAAGTCAACCAGGCGGTGCACCCGGCAGTAAAAGAGTATATCTTAAGCCAGATTGCAGAGCAGAAAAAAATCGGCGTCATGGATTTTGTCATTATTGAGGCCGCCCTGCTTGTTGAGGACAATTACCAGGAAATTTGCGACGAGCTCTGGTATATTTATGCCACAGAGGAAATCCGCAGACAGAGAGTGATGCAGGCTAGAGGTTATTCTAGAGAAAAGGCGGACCAAATATTTGCTAGCCAGCTTACCGATAGCGAATACCGTAGGAATTGCCAAGTGGTAATCGACAATAATGGAACCAAGGAAGAGACCTTTTATCAGATCGCACAGGCGATTAAGGAAAAAGGGGAGCTGAACCAGTTTGACCAGCAGATGGATGGAATCCCCTTGGTCTTTGGACTGGATATCGGAACCCGCAATGTCGTGGGAACCGTTGGATACCGCAACGAAGACGAGTTTATCGTGGCGGCACAGTATGTGAAAGAACATGAAACGCGTTCCATGTTGGACGGTCAGATTCATGATATCGGACGGGTGGGAAGGACCATCAACGCAGTGAAAAAGCAGTTGGAAGAACAGCTTCATCTTAAATTGAATGACGTGTGTATTGCAGCGGCAGGGCGCGTGCTAAAAACCGTTCATACCACAGTGGAGTATACTTACCCAGAAGAAATCGTGCTTACTGGCGAGGATGTCCATACCCTGGATTTGCTGGGAATCGAAAAAGCACAGCAAATTTTAAATGAGAATAATGACACCAAGTTTAAATTTTACTGCGTGGGTTATTCCGTGGTGAAATACTATCTGAACGGCGACGTTTTCTCCAATTTGGAAGGACATAAGGCAGAGACGGTCAGTGAAGACATTATTGTCACATTCCTGCCGGAAGACGTCGTCGACGGATTGTACTCAGCAGTCGGACTTGCGGGCTTACGGGTTGCAAATATGACATTGGAGCCTATTGCCGCCATCAATGTCGCAATTCCTGAGGCGTTTCGCATGTTGAATATCGCCCTCGTAGACGTGGGAGCTGGTACAAGCGATATTTCGGTAACTAGGGAAGGAAGCATTATTGCTTACGGCATGATTCCCAGCGCTGGAGATGAAATTACGGAGATGCTGGTACAGCATTACCTGGTTGATTTTAAAACGGCAGAGCATATCAAGTTATGCTCCACTACTGAGAAAGAAATTGAGTATCAGGATATCATGATGATCAAGCATACGATTCCGGTGGAAGAGGTATGGGAGCTCATCAAGCCCCTTGTGGACGAGTTGGTGGAGAGCATAGCCGCAAAGATAAAAGAACTTAACGGAAACCAGACGGTAAGCGCTGCCTTTGTGGTAGGGGGAGGCGGTAAAATTCATGGATTTATCGAACATCTCTGCGAGGAGTTAGAGCTTCCGCAGGAGCGTGTGGCGCTTCGAGGAGAGGAAGTACTGCAGGAGATCCATTTTGTGCAGGAGGATATTAAGAAAGATCCACTGCTGGTTACGCCTATAGGAATCTGCCTCAATTATTATGATCAGAGAAATAATTTTATCTTTGTGCGTTTTAACGGCGAGCGGATTAAGCTTTATGATAATGATAAATTAACCATTGTGGATGCGGCGCTTCAAGCAGGATTCCCCAATGAGCAGCTATTTCCTAGAAGGGGGAAGGAAATTAATTTCACGGTCAACGGCAAAAAACGCATTGCCCGGGGAGAAACGGGTGATTCGGCAGTGGTCCGGGTGAACGGGCGCCTGACCAATATCAATGCGCCTTTGGAAGTTAACAGCGACATTGTGATTGAGCCTTCGACTGAGGGAGAGCCTGCAGTCTGCTATCTGGAAGATTTGGAAGAGTTTGGGAAATCCATGATCAGCTTTGAGGTCAATGGAAATGTGATTTCTTGCCCCAAATTTGCCGAGGTAAATGGAGTGATGGAACCTCCATACTATGAGATTCAGGAAAATGACGATATTGAAATGAGAAATTATTATACGGTAGCTCAAATTATGGAATTTATGGACGTCGAGGTAGATATGGAGCATGACATCCTGGTAAATAATAAGCCCGCAGAGCTCGACACTCTAGTGTATGAGAATTTTTCGATTGAATGGACGGTGTTGTCCTACCGGACGCATCCCTCAGATATGGAAGAAAAGTACCAGAACCGCAGAGAGGAGTTGAGAGAAAAGAGGATCAAAAAGATCTTAGAGAAAAAACAGCTGCGGGAAGAAAAAGCCAGGGAAGCAGAGGACGAGGTCAAAGAAATACAAGAAAGCGGCATAAAGCAGTTAGAAAGCAAGGAGGCAAAGCAGGAAGAAGCGGCAAAAGAGGATGATTTTGCAGAAGTCCATGTGATTGTCAATAACCTTCCAGTCACATTAAAAGGAAAATCTTCGTATGTGTTTGTTGATGTATTTGAGTATATCAATTTTGACCTCAATGCCGGGAACGGCAGGGCGGTTGTCACAAGGCTAAACGGGGAATTCCCTTCCTATATGGCTGAACTCAAAGAGGGCGACAAGGTAGAAGTATACTGGGAGGAATAACGAAATATGAGACTGTGCAGTATTGCAAGCGGAAGCAGCGGAAACTGCATTTATGCAGGAACTGAAAAAACCAGCCTTATCATTGATGCGGGGATTAGCGGGAAACGGATTGAGGAAGGCCTGAATGAGATCGGGCATACCACAAAGGAGATGTGCGCAATATTAATTACGCATGAACATTCGGATCATATCAGCGGATTGGGGGTACTTGCAAGAAGGCATGGAATTCCCATCTATGCCACGGCAGGAACCATAAAGGCGATTTTGAACTGCAAAAGCGTAGGGGAGATTTCAGAAGACTTGTTTCATGAAATCCAGCCAGATGCGGACTTTACAATTGGGGACATGACCATAAGCCCAGTATCTGTTTCCCATGATGCGGCGCAACCTACGGCTTATATTCTGCGTCAGGGGAAAAGCTCCATGGCAGTAATGACAGATTTGGGGAAATTTGACAGCGCTATTGTTCAAAGGCTTCAGCGTCTGGACTTGCTGCTGCTGGAGGCGAATCATGACGTACATATGTTGCAGGCAGGCAGGTATCCCTACTACCTGAAGCAACGGATTTTAGGAGACAAGGGTCATCTCTCGAATGAATTATCTGGACAGCTTTTGAGCCAAGTGCTGCATGACCAAATGAAAGCCGTGATCTTAGGACATTTGAGTAAAGAAAACAATTATGAACAGCTCGCCTATGAGACCGTGCGTTTGGAAATTGACATGTCAGATAATTCCTATCATGCAGGAGATTTTCCTATTCATGTGGCGAAACGTGACGCAGTGTCTGATATTTATGAGGTATAGCCCAGGCAGGCTTGAGGGAGAACTTTGACGGCTTTTCGCCCGACGCTAAAATTAATCAAATATAATAGTGAAGCAATGCGCAGCTAAAAATGCGTTTGGAGGAATCTTATGGAAAAGAATATGGACAGGACGATTATTACAGTAGTGGGGAAAGATACCGTTGGAATCATTGCAAAGGTATGTACGTATCTCTCAGAGCATCAGATCAATGTGCTGGATATCAGCCAGACTATCGTGCAGGGATTTTTTAATATGATGATGATTGCGGATATGAAGCATTCAGACCAGCCTTTTGACCAGTGCGCAAAGGAACTTGAGTTGCTGGGAGAAGACATCGGCGTAAATATTAAATGCCAGCGGGAAGAAATCTTTCATAAAATGCACAGAATTTAAGGAGCGGCGCAATGATAAATATTTGGGAAGTAAATGAGACCAACAAGATGATCGAGCAAGAAAATCTGGATGTGCGAACGATTACATTGGGAATCAGCCTGCAAGACTGCATTGATTCAGATCTGCAGAAATTAAATCAAAATATATACCGAAAGATTACCACGGTGGCAAAGAAGCTCGTGGAAACTGGGGAAGAGATTGAAAGAAACTACTGCATCCCTATCGTCAATAAACGAATTTCTGTGACGCCTATTGCCTTGATTGGGCAGGCAGCATGTAAGAACTCCGAGGATTTTGCGTCGCTAGCAAGAACCTTGGATCTTGCGGCCAAGGAAGTGGGGGTAAATTTTATCGGCGGATATTCTGCCCTGGTGTCCAAGGGAATGACTGCAGGAGATGAGAATTTAATCCGTTCCATACCTCAGGCGCTTTCAGAGACGGAACGAGTATGCAGCTCGGTCAACGTAGGGTCTACCAAGGCGGGCATCAATATGGATGCGGTCAAACTGATGGGAGAAATCATACTAAAGACTGCGGAATCTACCAAGGAAAATGATTCTCTGGGATGTGCCAAGCTGGTGGTCTTTTGCAATGCGCCGGATGATAATCCATTTATGGCAGGGGCGTTTCACGGCGTGACAGAAGCAGACGCCATCATCAATGTGGGCGTCTCTGGTCCTGGAGTGGTAAAAAAGGCATTAGAGCAGGTGCGGGGCGAAAGCTTTGAAGTGTTATGTGAAACCATTAAAAAGACAGCTTTTAAAATCACAAGGGTAGGACAGTTAGTAGCGCAGGAAGCAAGCCGCAAGATGGGAATTCCTTTTGGAATTATTGACTTGTCATTGGCGCCGACTCCGGCAATCGGAGACTCTGTGGCGGAGATTTTGGAGGAAATCGGATTGGAATATGCGGGTGCGCCTGGAACAACGGCGGCTTTGGCGCTTTTAAACGACCAGGTAAAGAAAGGGGGCATTATGGCTTCCTCATATGTGGGCGGCTTAAGCGGGGCGTTTATTCCGGTCAGCGAGGACCAGGGGATGATTGACGCAGTAGAGGCTGGAGCTTTGACTTTGGAAAAGCTGGAGGCTATGACCTGCGTGTGCTCCGTGGGTCTTGACATGATCGCTATTCCAGGAGATGTGAAAGCGTCTACAGTTTCAGGCATCATTGCCGATGAAATGGCAATCGGGATGATTAACCAGAAAACCACTGCAGTGCGACTGATTCCCGTGATTGGAAAAGGAATTGGGGAAACGGTTGAATTTGGAGGTCTTTTGGGTCATGCCCCAGTGATGCGGGTCAATCCCTACGGATGCGAAGCGTTTATCAGCCGAAAAGGGAGAATTCCGGCTCCGGTACACAGTTTTAAAAATTGATAATTAATAAATTGTGTAATGAAAGACAGTGTGTTATGATAGAAATACAGTATGAGAAAATGTACCGGAGGTGAAACCTTTGAACGAGAGAGAAGATTACCTGGACAGATTGTTGCGGGGAATAGATGAGAATCCTGAGGATGGCGTTGCAGAGGATGATTTTTTCGGGGAGCTGGATAGCGCTGTTTCCCAGGATACGGAGGATGACTTTCTTAAGGCATTTGAAGAGAGCAGATCTCAGTCCTCAGACATCTCACAGAGCGGTGCTCAGGACTTGGCTATGGAAGATGTCGACCAGATTGTAAGCAATGTTAAAAATGGCATGTTGGACAATCTGGATCAATTTGGAAGCCTGGATGACGGCAATGATTTGCCTATCGATGAATCTCTTCAGAATTATCAATCAGATGATGAAATGCTGGATGGAATCGGATCAGGATATGATGCCAATGATTCAGAGTATGAAGTAAATACACTGGATGATGGAAGTCAGGAAAGTGATTATAGTCCTGGGGAACCAAATCAGGAATTTCTGGATATGCTTTCAGGAATTGGAGAGGAAGAATCAGCGCAATCACCGCTGGCGGAGGAATTGCCAATACAAGATGATTTTTCTCTGTCAGAGGATGAAAGTATTCTGGGAGAAGCAGATCAACCGTCCTTTTTGGAGGAGTCATTGGATTTTGAAGAGCCAGCTCCTGCAGAAAAACCGCAATCAGCGGTTGAAAATCTGGCAAAAGAGCTTGAAGGCCTTGGCCTTGAGTTAGAAGAAGAAGCCAAAGAACAGAAGAAAGAAAAGAAAGAGAAGAAACAGAAGAAAAAAGATGCTGGGACTGGAGAGTCAGGAGAAGAAAAGCAGGGATTTTTCCAGAAATTTTCACAACTGCTGTTTGGCGGAGAAGAACTAGTAGAGCTTTCGGAGGAGGAAGCCAAGGAGCTCGATGAAAAAGAAAGCCAGGAAGCGGCGGCAAAAAAGCAGGAGAAAGAGCGCAAAGAGCAAGAAAAGAAGGAAAAGAAAGAGCAGAAAAAGCAGGAAAAAGCGGAGAAAAAGGCACAGAAAGAAAAAGCAAAACTGGAGAAGCCTAAAAAAGAGAAGAAGCCAAGAGTTATAGAGAAGACTAAGCCGCTGCCGAAAGTTCCGGTTTTTCTAATTATGCTGGTAGGACTTTCGTTAGTTGTCTTAATCATTCTGCTTTCTAGCCAGATTGGGTATAGCTTGAGTATTGCCAGAGCAAAGGAATATTATGAACAGGGGAACTATGTAGAGTCCTATTCGTGCTTCAATCAGGGAGAGAAAGTAAAGGAAGTGGACGAAGAGCTTTTCAACAAAGCAAGACTTACCGCATACTTACAGCAGCCCATTAATAGCTATCAGGTGTACCAAAAACGAGAAATGTACGAAGAAGCTTTGAATGCCTTGATTATTGGCGTGGGAAGATATGATAAGAATGCCAGCGAGGCGGCGTCTACAGGAGCAGCGGTAGAGTATGACAAGATGCTGGAAAAAGTGAAAAAAGCATTGAAGAAGAAATATGGCATGACTTTAGAGCAGGCAAGAGAGCTGTATGCGATCCGTGACAAAGAGACGTATACGCTGGAGCTATACCAGGTGATAGAGAAACTTGGACTAAAATAGGAGTCAGGAATTGGCATCATAGCGATGATGGATTACGATGGCTATCGTTTTCTGGAAATCCAGTACATTCAAGGGTTTCAAGTTATAAGGAAGTAATCTCAGATTAGGCGGTATAGCCCCGATTACAAGGGCTGTACCGTCTTTTCGAGTTCCTATGCGCCTTGCCGCTTTGGTTGCGTGGCAGAAAGAAAATTGGCTGGATTTATGACCTGGATCATCCTTATGGAGATAAGAGTGAAAGAATTTGTTGATTCTTTCACAAACTACTTGTTTGTGCTGAAAAGCGCACAGAATGGAGGAAATTATGTGAAATTTGATGTGAAGAAAGTACACCTGCTGAATGAGCAAGGCGGATATGAAGAGGCATACGCCATTGATTTTAATGTAATTTCTTCTGTGGTTAAAGTCGAAAAAATTATGGATCATAGCGTGGAAGAAAGTCTTTCGCAGGAAGATATCGAGCTAATTGCGTTAGTAACGATGGCTGAGGCAGAAAGGGAATCTGAGTTCGGAAAGCGGCATCAAAGCCTATCTTAAAACCATGTATGTCACGATTGAGGAAAATTACCTGCCGTTTCAGCGAATGAACTGCGCATGGATAACCTGTTTCTTTTGGAGGACGGCACTTATGCGATTGTGGATTATGAATCAATAGATAATGTGAAAAACCGTATAAAGTATATCAATTATATTTCCAGGATCGTGAAGCGTCTGTACGAGGATCATGGAGAGATACCGAAAATACGCATGATTGTTATTTATACAGGTAATATAGTGGCTGCTAAATCCGGTTTTGATGTTGGGTGTATGTCTTTGCAAATGGAACAGGTATTTGTAAATGATATTCCTGCGGAAGAAATATATCGCACCGTAAAGGATAAACTATTGCATGGCATGGGGCTTGCAGAGCAGGAGCTGATGCAGATGATCATATTGCCTCTTGCTGGGAAAGATCAAACAGAGAGATAAAAATGGGTTCGGGATGTGGTTTTTCTTGCACAAAAGATGGAAGACGAGCAGAAACAGAAATTCGTGCTTGCCGGATTGTTGGTTGTTAGCGATAAATTTATTAAGAAAGAAGACGCAGAAGCGATAAGGAGGGATATCAGCATGACAAAAGTAGGACGGATGATATTTGAAGATGGGCATAGGGAAGGAATCAAGGAAGGGAAGAAAGAAGAACGTATCGTTTCAATTACCAATCTGTTAAAGCTCAATATAGAAGAAGATGTCATATTGGGGATGTATTCGGAAACGGATCTGAAATAGGCAAAAGATCACATGTCAAAGTGAGGTAAGAATATGCAAAAAGCATCCTGGCATGAAGATGTGGTCGATTGCGAAAACGGAATAAAATGATAGCCTAGTGTACTGACACATTTATATCTGGCGAAACTCTGCAGAACGATTGTTCATCAGCAAGACGGAAGAAGGAGGCGATGCGGTGGCATCGTTGACTGATGACAACGCAGTCTGATGGGCAATCGGGCAAGGAGGTTTGCCTGAATATAAATGTGTCAGTACACTAGTTTGCCTCAACAGACAGAATTGGGCTATTTTTTATGCTGATTTTAAAAGGTGAACCAGATGGAAAAGAATTTACAATTGCAGTATTTCTTGCCAGCGGCAGGCACATTATATTTTACATTAGCCAGCATCTGGGAGCCGCCTTATGGAGAGCAAGTGGTAGGCACGATCACGGCAGTTGACACATTCTTTGGAGTCGTTCTGGGGATTAGCTCTTCACAGTACAATAAAATAGCTGACTCAAGATCACGGCGGCTGATTATAGAAAAGTATAGAAATGGCGCAGAAAGAGTGTGCAAGACATGCATGCTGCTTCTGCGCTGTTTTTTGATTCAGTACTAAGTCTCTCCTACATTCTATTTTATTTTTCTTTCTTGTTTTTCCGTATTCAGGTTACGATTGTGACAGGTATGATGATCGAGAATGGAGGTGATTTAAGATGCAGTACAAACTTTTGCTTTCTATCACAGAGGCGTCCCGCTTATTTGGACAGATCTAATATCGACAAGGCGTCTTTGATGTGGTATAATGATAGACGCATTCGAGGCGCTTTCTAAGTGGAGGGCCAAGGATATGGCGAATAAGACAGCAAGTGATAAAAACAAGCCCGCAAGGAAGAAATTACGGCAAAATGGATTGTCCGCAGCCATGTAGAGGAATATTTGCAAAATTGCATCAAAAGGTATAATTTGGAACATCCGTCTTGTCCGATTCGTAAGTTTGAGCCTCATATATGCAGACACACATTTGCAACGAATATGCAGGGACTGCCGCCTAAAACATTGCAGTCTATTTTAGGATATGGCGATATCAGCACGACCATGAACCACTATGTAGATGCGAAGCCCAATCAGCAGCAATTAGCAGAAATCAATGCGATAGCGGGCGCATTATCTTAATTCGTAAAAATTTTTCATACGAATTATTTACGAATTATCCTGCCAGACGAGATGTAACGATATGTAATGAAATGTAACAAAACAGGCATGACATTGCTGCAAAAAGTAGTGAAAAACAGCGAAAAACGGCTGTATACAGGAGAATAAAAGATATGATAGCAATCGTGGATTATGATGCGGGAAACTTGAAAAGCGTGCAGAAAGCATTGAAGCATCTCGGTCAGGAGAGCCAGATCACCAGAGAGCCTAGGGAGATTTTGGCGGCAGACAAAGTGATTCTTCCGGGAGTAGGAGCGTACGGCGAGGCGATGGAGCACTTAAAACGGTATGAGCTTGACAAGGTGATACAGGAAGTCGTGCAATGCCACAAGCCTTTTTTGGGCATCTGCCTGGGACAGCAGCTTTTATTTGCTGGCAGTGAGGAGAATGGCGGCGTCGAAGGGCTTCATATTTTGGAGGGCGAGATCGTAAGAATCCCAGATCAGCCAGGACTTAAAATTCCGCATATTGGCTGGAATTCTCTGAATTTACAGAACCAGGGAAGGCTTTTCGAGGGAATTTCCCAGGGGGCGTTTGTCTATTTTGTGCATTCTTTTTATCTGAAAGCGCAGGATGAAAGCATCGTCAGAGCATCGTCAGATTATGGCGTCAGGATTCATGCATCCGTAGAACAAGAGAATATATTTGCCTGTCAGTTCCATCCAGAGAAAAGCAGCGCCATCGGGCTTAAGATACTTGATAATTTTGCAAAGGCAGGGGAGGGTTGAGAGCATGTTTACGAAAAGAATTATTCCCTGTCTTGATGTGCATAATGGGCGCGTAGTAAAAGGGATCAATTTTGTGAATTTAAAAGATGCCGGGGATCCGGTGGCGGTAGCGGAGGCTTATGACAAGGCTGGAGCTGACGAGGTGGTATTTTTAGATATTACCGCTTCCTCAGACGACCGAAGCACTGTGGCAGACATGGTGCGGCGAGTGGCGGAGAAAGTGTTTATCCCGTTTACCGTGGGCGGCGGCATTCGTACCGTGGAAGACTTTCGGACGCTGCTTCGGGAAGGCGCCGATAAGATCTCTATCAATTCTTCGGCAATCAATACCCCAAAGCTTATTGGCAATGCTGCAGACAAATTTGGCAGTCAGTGCGTGGTGGTTGCAATTGACGCTAAGCGAAGAGAGGACGGCGGTTGGAATGTCTATAAAAACGGCGGCAGGATTGATACCGGGCTCGATGCTTTGGAATGGGCGGCAAAGGCTGAGCGCATGGGCGCAGGAGAGATTTTGCTGACAAGCATGGATTGTGACGGGACCAAGTCCGGCTATGATCTCGAACTCACCCAGGCCGTTGCTAATCAGGTTTCCATACCTGTGATTGCATCTGGAGGCGCTGGGACGGAAGAACATTTTTATGAAGCGCTGACAACCGGAGGCGCCGATGCAGCTTTGGCGGCTTCGCTGTTTCATTATAAGGAATTGGAAATTTTACAAGTGAAAAAATACTTGGCGCAGAGAGACGTGCCAGTACGGTTATAGAAAGAGAGGATATTTGCATGGGAATGTTGCAGAATGATTGGGTGGATGCGATTGGAGATGAGTTTAAGAAGCCTTATTACAAGAACCTTTATCAATTTGTAAAGCAAGAATATAGCACCAAAGTGGTCTATCCTCCGGCGGATGAAATTTTTAACGCCATGCATTTGACCCCTTTAAGTCAGGTGAAAGTGTTGATTTTGGGACAGGATCCTTATCACAATCAGGGGCAGGCGCATGGGCTTTGCTTTTCTGTCAGACCGGAAGTGGATATTCCTCCATCATTAGTGAATATTTATAAAGAGCTTCAGGAAGACCTGGGGTGTTACATACCTGATAATGGTTATCTTGTCAAATGGGCGCAGCAAGGGGTGTTGATGCTGAACACTGTGTTGACGGTCCGGGCGCATCAGGCGTTTTCACATCAAGGCCAGGGCTGGGAGCAGTTTACAGATGCGATTATCAATGCTGTCAATGCACAGGACCGCCCGATTGTCTATATGCTGTGGGGAAAGCCTGCGCAGAGCAAAAGCACTATGCTGAATAATCCAAAGCATTTGATTTTAAAGGCGCCTCATCCAAGTCCTTTGTCTGCATTCCGGGGATTTTTTGGCTGTAAGCATTTTAGTCAGGCAAATGATTTTTTGGAAACGAATGGCGTGCAGCCTATTGACTGGCAGATTGAAAATGTGGTAAACTGATAAGAAAGAGGAGTTTTGATCTCCGATGTAATTAGGAAGCGTATAACCATGATTCAAGGACAAGGATGTCGATTATAATCAAAGGAGTGGAGGTTATGGCATTTTCCGGAGTAAATGATTCAAGCACGATCCATAAATTGTTTTCAGATTTGAACTCCGGCTCCCGAGACAGTTCCGCAGACAACAGCATTTTTGACAGATTATGCTTCCAAAATTGATGGTCAGGCGCAGAACGAAGCAGTCAAAGACAGCACCTATGCAAAAAGCGGTTCATATTATTATAATTATGGGAGTAATTATAGCGGTTTTATCTAGGGGGGGATGAAACAGAGTCGGGAAGCAGGTGTACGGCTGCTTCCCGGCTTTTGTGTTGTCGTATGGGGATTCTTTGAATTTCCAGAACATATTGTAAAGGGGAGGAATGTGCCGCATTGCTGAATTTACCAGACAGGAGGCGGGAGATGGGCAGTTTTTTTGACAGGGTGCCAAGACGGCTATATCAGGAAAAAGAGTCAGATACTGTGAAAGAAAGGATACATAGCAAGGTGCAAAAAGAGGATTTTTTACTGGGACAGATTGATGAATTTAAGGAAAAGGCGAAGCAGCTCCAAAACATGGTGTCTTTGAAGGAGGCCAGGGTAGCGGAACTTCAGGCAACTTTGGAAGAGCGGGAGGAAAAGGCGAAGAAGCTTCAAAACGTCCTTGATGGACATAGGCAGGAAGCAGATCAATTGATAAAGGCCGTGCAGGATCAAATTAATGCGTTAATTCTTCAAGTCAACCAACAGCTAAAAGTAATGGATGAGACAGTTAGCAGTGAGATTGACACACTGGATGAACGAATTTCAGAGCATGTGACGGAAATGAACAACAATTCCAGACAGGAAATGGCAGAGTTGCAGAAGCAGATGGAGAAGTTTACATGGGCTTGTGAAAAGAAGATCGAAGAGCGGTCCAATGTGATCGAGACCGATCTTAAGGCGCTGACTGCTCAGATGGAAGAATTGTCCGCAAAAGTGGATCAAGTGGCGGAGACAGTGAAAGGTCAGGATTCACAGCAACTGGAGACCTTGAAAGCGGAATTATCAGAGAAAATTCACAGCGAGAATGTCAAATGTTATCGTAACGTCCAAACGTTGGTGGAGGAGCTGGAGCAAAAGATTGAGCATTCGCAGCAGGAGACCAACAACATGCGGGTAATGAAAGGTTGCTTTGGAGGAGTTATTTTACTGTCAATTGTAAATATTGCAGGAGTGGTTGCGATACTTACCCATCTTTTTGGATATATCTAGGCATTTGTAAAAGCAGGGCGGGACGATGAAAAATAATCAAAAAGCCAAAAACAGAAAAAGAGTTGCGCAAAGGCAGAAAGAAATTCATCTTGCCGCAGCGCCAGATGTCTTGCAGAAGCAGGAATGGAGGCCGGGGAATATGGTCTACCCCCTTCCGGCAGTGATGGTAACAGTGACAGACGGGCATGGAAAAGACAATATCATTACCGTGGCGTGGACAGGGACGGTTTGCACTAATCCTCCGATGGCATATATTTCCGTGCGTCCAGAGCGATACTCTTACCATATGATCAAAGAGACAGGGGAATTTGTGATTAATCTTACTACCAGGGATTTAACATATGCCACGGATTACTGTGGCGTAACCTCTGGCAGGGATGTGGATAAGTTTAATTTTCTGCGATTAACCAGACAAAGCGCGTCGAAAGTTTCGGCACCTCTGATCGGCGAAAGCCCAGTAAACATAGAGTGCAGGGTGACACAGTGCTTGGAGCTTGGTTCTCACCATATGTTTTTGGCAGAGGTAGTGGCTGTCCATGCTTCTGAGGCGTACATGGATGGCAAAGGGAAGTTTCATTTGGAACAGGCGCAGCCAATGGCGTATTCACATGGGGCTTACTTTGACTTGAGAGGGAATCTTGGAACTTTCGGATATAGCGTGAAAAATAAGAAAAGCAGCTAGTGCCTTGCTTGGCAAATATTCTGCGGAGCCGATCCCAATGTTAACCAGGCAGTGCGCTAGTGGCAGACAATGATATTAATTGAGAAGGGAAGTGGTTAAAATAGTAGAACAAGCATCTCTATTTCAAAATTTAAAATTTTGCGCCGTGTGCCGCAGAACTTTGCCAGATACATATGAGGGAGAATTGTGTCCAGCCTGCCAAGAAAATCAATTGTTCAGTGAGGTGAAAGAATACATTCGCGCAAATGACGTGACAGAATATCAAGTGGCGGAAGAATTTAATATTCCAAGGCTTTTGGTAAAGAAGTGGATTGCGGAAGGAAGGATTGAATATAAAGAAGAGGAGGAAAAAATTGCCAACCTCCATTGTTCTATGTGTGGTGAAACTATCACATTTGGAACGCTTTGCCAGAAATGTTATCGGGAAAAATATCATACCCGGTCTGTCTATGCTACTTTGCAGGAAGCTGCTGAGAATAGCAAGATGCGGTTTTTGGAAAAAGATGATGATGAATAAGATAGAGCGATTCTTGTCAGAGGCGCTTTCCTTAAGGTGGCGTGTCATAAGAATTGTGCTTCGCAATGTTGCCATGCATTCGTGCGCGGCGCAGTAGAGTGCGCAATTTCCTCAATAATCAGGGGGCAGTATATTAATTCTTCTACATTAGCCAAATTTTCCAGTTTACTTCCTCAAACGTAAACTGGAAAATTTATACTTTTGTATCGATCCGTATTTATTGCCCTGTATTGCTTCTGCAGACAGGATCGAAATTCACGATATTTTGTTATTTTATTGCTGCTTTCCCTTTAGGGCGTTTTCAACAGCTTTCTTTATGACAATGCTTGAACTTGTTGCGCCTGTTATGGCGTCAACATCTATTGTCTGTGTTTCAATGATTCTATCTACAACAATTTCTGCGGGTTTTCCACGCTCGTTTTTATGTTCCAAAATAGCAATATTTGTGACTGTTTTATTCTGGACAGTTACTTCCACTTTGACATAAATGAAATTTACGTCGTATTCTCCGACATAAACGCCGTCAGGGATAGAGCAAATATCTATATTGCTCAAGGTTGTTCCTTTTACAGCTTTTTTATAGTCTGCCACACTTTTCAGATAGAGCGCTGCAAAAATAAAACAGATAACAAAAGCAAAAAGTGCAACAAACATAGAGATTCTTTTTCTAGATAATTTCATCTCAGATCCCTCTCAATCTTTTCTACTGTGATTGCAATCGAATCATAGACAAGAGAAAATCCATAGTCCAAAAACTGTTTTTTAGATAAGCCCATTGATTTTTTAATGTATTCTTCTTTGGTCGAGGCAAGCTGGATAATTCCAGAAAGCATGCCCCAAAAATTAAATATGGCAGGCATAATTTCCAAATCGTCCCTTAAATCGCCTTGTTCCATGCCAGATAATAAAAAAAGTTTTATCTTTTGATTGATCTCTTCCCCAATTAGATAGGTTTCCTTTTCTTCTGGCAGATAGTCACAGTTCTCAAAATCAATATTGATTTTATCCAATACCATTTTAAAATAAAAAGGAAATTCTTCCTGATATTGCACTAGTCCACAACAGATATAATCATATCTTGCTTTCGTAGTTTCATGTCGTACCAGAGCAGACGATATATAGTCATCAAGTTTTTTCATACTGTTTAATACCAGAATACCGATAATTTCCTCTTTATTTTCAAAATATACATATAATGTTGCTTTGCTGTATCCGGCGGCTTTGGCTATATCGTCCATAGAAGTTGCGCCAATTCCTTTTTCCATAAATAATTTAGATGCTGCGGATGCGATATGTTCCCGGTGTACGCTTCTAGGCTCTTTCTTTCTTCGTCCCATATGCTCTTCCGTCCTTATAATTAAACTTATAGTTTAATTATAAGGATAGTATTTCGTTTTGTCAATGACAATCTTAGATAAATGTTTCAAGGCATGAGGATGCGGTTCAGAGAGTTTGCATTTCCCGTATTCGGGCAGAACATCTCATAACAAGAAACTTCAGAGGATTTGGGAGAGTAAAGCAGCCGCCATAAAGCCCGCAGAGTTTTTGGACAGATCTGGCTCGCTTTGCGAATTATTAAATATCAATTCTTGAAACAGTATTTTTCACGCCATTTATTTGTAATCTGACATGAACGTTTCCATTCTCAAATTCATTCAAAGGATATTCCAACGGTTGAGAAAGATTTGTAATATCTATAGATTTTATCAGATCTTCCTGTACTGGTCACAAGACAAGCGTTGCTCCATCTGGTACTGTGTCACAGGTAATGTTGGCGTAAAGCAGTTGAGTGTCTACGTCTTCAATCGTCATATTCTGTTTTTTCACAAATCTTTCACTGGCTCTTCTAAAATCCAGCTTCCAAGCTTCATCCAGATAAGTGTTATAATTCATATGGATTGTACCTAAGTTTCATATGCGATCGTTAAAAACAACATTTGTGTTGATCCCATTTCCAGTGACTGCGCTGATGATAAGCCTGTCAAACTCGCCAGCATAAGCGCCATGCTCATAATACCAGCAATAATGAATTTTAATTGATGTGTTTCTTGTATTTCCAGGACGCAATCTTCCTCCTTTTCAATATGTGTTCCACATGCTTCGCAAAAGTGTCTGCTGGTAACGCAGATAGCTAAACAAGAGAGGGTTACGGAGCAGTTAAAAACGGAAAACCCTATGCTTTGCGTTGGGAAAATGAGTGAGATACAAGCAAGGGCAAGAGCAATTGTATACACTCAAATTATTTATAGCTAAATTAGAGATACGTTAAATATGATTCACGCTTCTGATTGGAGCCATTTGTGGAAGAGAGACATATGGTGGCAAAGTTATTTTGTTTTTAGGGTTGAAACGGATGAATGCGATAAGCTTTGTAAATAAATTATTTTTGCTAACTGGCTAGAATCGCAATTCATCCTTGTGTTCCTGACCACCAGCCTAATATATGCCAGTTTAAATTGTATTCAAATTTTCCTGCATCATTAACAGGAATTTCTCAGCAGGTTTGGAAAAGACCTGATATTTTTTCCAGATAATATACATCTCAACTTCAATTTTGGGAGTCAGGGGGCGGAAACATAGCTTGCTGTCGCCGGAAGTATTGATGATCCTGTCAAAGCAAATGGCGCATCCCAATCCCTCTTCCACAAGCAAGGAGGCGTTGAACAGCAGGTTATATGTCATAGTGATATCCAGTTCTGAGAGGCGGCGCTTCATCCAACGGGAGATTCTTCCGCCCTCTGTTTCCTGCTGTGAAATCAGTAATGGCTGATCCCACAGATCCTCCGGGGAGACAGATTCTTTTTTCGCCAGGGGGGAGCCTTTTGGCATCAGCACGCCCAGGAACAGTATGAGTCCACTCTGTCAGAGTCCAGAAAAGGAATCTCTCTTACTGAAAGGGAGCTAAATGAGATCAATGACCTGATTTCCCCTCTGGTGAAACAGGGCCAGTCCCTTCCGGTGATCTGTGAAAACCATCGAGCTGAACTGCCGGTGACGGACAGGACTATTTATTCTTATATAGAAGCAGGTCTTCTGGACGCCCGAAATATCGACTTGAGAAGGAAGCTGCGCCGTCCGGAGCGTAAAAAGAGCGGTCCTGTGCTGCGTGTGGACAGACCGTGCCACGTTGGGCGGGGGTATGAAGACTATCAGGAGTACATGAGTGAGAACCCGGATGCCGGTGTAAGTCAGATGGACAGCGTGGTTCTGAAAAAAGGAGGGCAGACTCTTCTGACAATCCTGTTTGCCAACTGTGCCCTTCAGCCGATGTTCCTTCGGGAGAGAAATACCTCTGCTTCTGTGAGTGGGGTATTTGAGAAACGGAGGAAAATCCTGGGAGAGGAACGGTTCTGTATGCTGTTCCAGGTGATTGTGACGGACCGTGGAAGCGAGTTTACGGATCCCATGAGGATGGAGGCGGAGACAGAGAGCGCAGAGATCCAGCGCCGCATATTCTGCTGTGACCCGATGAACAGCAATCAGAAAAGCAGATGTGAACGGAACCATGAATTCATCCGGTATGTGATTCCCAAAGGGGAGGCGAAGGAGGAGTACAGTGAGGAAGAGATCAGGCGTCTGATGAATCATATCGATTCGTATCCACGAAAAAAATGGAACGGACGGTCCCCCTATGATCTATTTGTGAAGATCTATGGCCAGGAGACCGCAACTCTCCTGGGGCTAGAGAAGGTCTCATTCGATTCCATCAACCTGACTCCGGCATTGGTAAAATAAAAGAGTAAGCCGGAAAAACACACAAGGAAGGCAGGGCAAAGGAAAAGACAGAAAGTCGAGAAAGCGGGGTGCATTAAGAACTTCAAAAGAAGAAGAATATGCAGTCCGCCTCTTGGCCTGCCAATCTTTAAGGTGATTTTACAGGGAGAGAAGGAAAAAAGCAAGAAAAAGAGGATATTTTCCTCAAAAAGTGTTGCATTTACCTGATAGCTGTTGTATTTACAATTTCACGATTTTGTCAATGTGCATTTACAATTTCATTGTTGCATTCAGGATTTCAATTAACCGGCCTCCTTAGATTATTAAAAATATATAGTTTTTTTCTATACAAAATAATTAAGTATAAGTATTTGATATTTTGACTTTGCCTATCTATACTAAACTTGTGAAGAAAGAAGTTTGGCCGTAATGATTTTTCGGTTACAAGTTTGGAAAGAAAGCAGGAGGAATGTATGAATGCGGAGAGTTTTATTGCAGAAATGAATTCTGGAAAAAAGGTGGTATGCGGCTCTGATGTGCATCAGCATATGGGAAAGCTGAGTCAGGAGGCAATGAAAATAACGTCTCGGATAAATTGCAGCTATCATGAACCGCAGGAAATACGTGAGTTATTCTCAATTCTTACAGGACAAAAAATAGATGAGAATTTTGGATTGTTTCCGCCATTTTATACAGACTGTGGAAAGAATATTCATATTGGAAAGCATGTTTTTATTAACGGAGGATGCCAGTTTCAGGATCAGGGAGGGATTTACATTGGCGATGGGGCATTCATTGGCCCAATGGTTGTCCTGGCAACTTTGAACCATGAGCAGGATCCAAAGCGTCGCGGGGAACTGATTCCCAAACCGATTCATATTGGAAAAAATGTATGGATTGGCGCCCATGCAACGGTACTGCAGGGGGTAATGGTTGGTGATGGCGCCATTATAGCGGCTGGGGCAGTGGTGAAAAAGGATGTTCCGTCTGGCGTAATTGTTGGTGGCGTTCCAGCAAAAATGATAAAACAGATACCAGCAAATTAGGAAGTGGGCTTATCTTATAGAAGTTTTTGACGAGTTGAGAAATCAGCAAGAATTCATTTAGAAATTGTTTATTTTTTTGTTAGCGGTATGTTACCTGCATCCGGTATTCCTATCATATAGGAAAATCCTTTGGATATCCTATAAGATAAAAACAATGATCGCATTGCTTTGCAATGTAAACCTTTTGAACAAGAAAATATCTTCGTGCGACGGCCTCTTTGTTACTTACAAGCCAAACGAAAGAACGGCAAGAATAAAAAGTATTGTATTGAAAAAACAAATAATTAGAAAATCACAGGAGGAACACTCATGCAAGAAAAAGAAATCAGACAGGAGTATTTGACAGGAGAAAGAGCATTGTTTCAGGGAGCAGATCTTAAGATTTATGACAGTATCTTTGCAGATGGGGAGTCTCCGCTGAAGGAGGGCCATGATATTTAACTGGAGGGCTGTATGTTCAAATGGAAATATCCCTTCTGGTATGCAAAGAATATCACAGCCAGAAATTGCACATGGTTTGAAATGGCTCGTGCAGGGGTATGGTATACGGACCATATCACTGTGGAAGATGCGGTGATTGAAGCACCCAAGAATTTCCGCTGCTGCCGGGGCGTAAGGCTAAGGAATGTGGACTTTCCAAATGCAGCCGAGACGCTTTGGAACTGTGAGGATGTGGAATTGGACCATGTAACAGCAAATTGAAGCTTGGAGGGATTTTTTATGTGCGGGCGTAAACTTGCCACATTCTGCCACCTGTTTATGTGGGCGATTACATATATAGTATCATGGATCAGCAAGGGCAACCTGAAAAAAAATTCTTGCGTGTGCGTGGCACTATCACGTTCCGAACGTAGATACTAAATTTCTATGGGACAGATATTCCATATCCTATAACCGTAAAGGTGTGACAGCCCTTACGGTTTTTCTTTTAAGCAAAGAGTATTACAGGGCTGGAAAATGCAACGCTCCAGTTGACTGTTATTTTTATCTTTCGTCAATTGGCAATCTTCCTGTTTAAAGTGTTGTAAATTTTGGTTACTGGAAGACGCTTTCAGCAGTATTATTTTTTGTATTCTTACTAAAAGAAACCATGCTGCCTTTGTAAATCATGGGGGCTGATTTCATATTGGGTGGCGCTATTTTGGAGAATTATATGGGTATTGCACACAGTCTGCCAGAAGCCGGAATCAGATAAAACAATCGTAACTATTCAGAGTCCTAGGTCACAGACATTCCAGCTACGCTGTCATGCGTCCCTAAAGTGACTTTTCTCTGTGACTGAGGGGATTATCACCTTCATGGAAATAGAAAGCCGGCCCTTTTCAAATAATTTTGTACGGTCTGATTTTCTATTTCCATGGTGTTCTGGATTGTTACAAATAATCAACTTTACTTATTTCCCATTACGGAGTATAATTCTTTTATAAAAGAATTTATGAAAGGGAGGGAATGGAAGGATATATGCCATATTCGGGAAAAAAAGCAACAAAATATAATATACTCAATTATATGTTAAACCACGGGGACACCTCAAAAGTAGAGCTGGCGAAGCAATTAAGCCTGAGTATGCCTACCGTGTTATCCAATGTAAATGAATTGATGGAAACAGGACTGGTAACAGAAAAAGGCGAACTGGAATCTACTGGAGGGCGAAAAGCTGTTCTGATTGGACTTAAAAATGATTACAGATTTTCTCTTGGTGTGGATATTACGGCAAACCATCTCGGAATTGTTCTGGTTGATTTGTGTGGGGAGATTTTAAAGCAAGAACGCATCAGGATGAAATTTGATACGGATATATTATATTATACAAAGCTGGCAGAGGAACTGAAAAAAATATGTGACACACATGTTGATTCAGAAAAAATACTGGGGGTTGGGATTTCCCTGCCTGGGATTATCAATCAAACGGAAAAGCTCCTTGTAAAATCCCATGCATTAAATTTGGAAAACTATAGTTTAAAGATGGTTGAGCAGATATTGGCAATGCCTGTATATTTCGAAAATGATGCGAATGCGGCATTGCTGGCGGAAAATCCGCAGAAATTAAAAAATTCCATTTATTTATCCTTGAATAATACGCTGGGCGGGGCAGTTTGCATGGATGGGGCATTATTCACCGGGCAGAACCGCAAGGCAGGCGAATTTGGGCATATGATTCTGGTTCCGGGCGGCAGAAAGTGTTATTGTGGTAAATGTGGATGTGCAGACGCCTACTGTGCGGCAAGTGTGCTGACACAGGATGGGAAGGAAAAGTTAGAAGAGTTTATGGCAAGAATTCAGACAGATGGTAAGGCAAAAGAAGTCTGGGAGGAGTATCTGGAAAATCTGGCTATACTGATTTCTAATCTGCGGATGTCCTATGATACGGATATTATTTTAGGAGGTGAAGTTGGCGGATATCTGCAGGACCATATGGTTGAGCTTGGCAGGAAAATTTTTAAATATAATTTATTTGATAATGATTTAAGTTACCTGAAAAACTGTTCTTATCGAAAAGAGGCATCTGCAGTGGGAGTGGCAAAGCAGTTTTTTTGGAAAGTAATGGAGATAATATAAGGACAAGTTCAATATAAGAGAAAAACGGTCATTAAGTTATGATTTAAACTTAGTGGCTATTTTTTTGTGCAATTTTTATAAATAATACATTAAAAAATTATAAAAAATATAAGAAATGAAAAAATCTAATTGACATTTGCAGAATCTGGTGCAATAATGTAATTACTTTAATAAAACATTTAATAAAAGAAAATAAGAAAGTGAGGATGATGATTATGTTACAACAAATTATGACAGAACCTGGAGAGATTATTTTTAAGGAAGTGCCAGTTCCACAGTTGGAAGATGGTCAGGTAATGGTAAAAATCAGGAATATCGGCATATGCGGTTCAGATATTCATGTATACCACGGGAAACACCCATTTACCTCCTACCCCGTAACACAGGGCCATGAAGTTTCGGGGGAGATTACGGAAATCGGGGCGGGTGTGGAAAGTTTTCACATTGGGCAGAAAGTTACCATTGAGCCACAGGTATATTGTGGTGAATGTTATCCATGCCGTCATGGAAAATATAATCTTTGTGAGAAACTAAAAGTGATGGGATTCCAGACGACAGGAACAGCTTCCGAATATTTTGCGGTGGATGCGTCAAAGGTAACTCCGATACCGGAAGAGATGTCTTTTGAGGAAGGCGCCATGATTGAACCCCTTGCGGTGGCTGTCCATGGCGTAAAGAAGGTTGGCGATGTCACGGGAATGAATATTGTTGTGATTGGAGCCGGACCGATTGGTAATTTAGTGGCACAGGCTGCAAAGGGAATGGGGGCTGCAAAGGTAATGGTTACGGATGTCAGTGACCTGCGGCTGGAAAAGGCAAAAGAATGTGGGATTGATGTTTGCGTGAACACTTTGAACAAGGATTTTGGGGAGGCAGTGCTGGAGGCGTTTGGTCCGGATAAGGCAGATGTAATTTACGATTGCGCAGGGAATAATATTACCATGGGGCAGGCGATCAAGCATGCAAGAAAAGGAAGTATTATTGTTCTGGTTGCCGTATTTGCGGGAATGGCAGAGGTAGACCTTGCAGTTGCCAATGACCATGAGCTTGATATTAAAAGTACCATGATGTACCGACATGATGATTATCTGGACAGCATCCGCCTGGTAAATGAGGCACGTGTCCAGCTAAGACCGCTGATTTCCAAAACTTTTGCATTCCGGGATTATTTAAAGGCTTATCAGTATATTGACAATAACCGTGAGACAACGATGAAAGTAATCATTAATGTGCAGGAATAAAAGCCGTTTTATGGAGAGGAGGGTTAGTATGGAGAGCAAAAACAGAAATGGCAAAGTGCCTTTCATAAGTAAAATAGCGTATGGTTTTGGGGATGTGGGATGTAACTTTAGCTGGATGTTTGTGAGTAATTTCCTGATGATATTTTATACGGATGTATTTGGAATTAGCATGACGGCAGTTTCCGGGTTAATGCTTTTCTCAAGGTTCTGGGATGCAATCAATGACCCGATTATCGGGGGGCTTACGGATAAGACAAAGACGAGGTGGGGACGGTACCGCCCGTGGCTGCTTTTTGCTGCGCCTGTCACGGCAGTCATACTTGCATTGAGCTTCTGGGCGCATCCTGACTGGCCCAATACGGCGAAGATTATTTATATGATTATTACATACTGTCTTCTAGTATTAGGTTATACATGCGTGAATATCCCATATGGGACTCTGTGTGGTGCAATGACGCAGAGCATTGACGAGAGGGCAAAAATCAATACCTCCCGTTCCGTAGCTGCCATGATTGCCATTGGGGTTATCAATATTATTACTGTTCCGCTGATAACTGCTTTTGGAAAGAACAGTGCAAAGACTGGCTACCTTACGGTTGCAATTATTTATGGCTGTATTTTTGCGGCATGTCATTTCTTCTGTTTTGCAAAGACAAAAGAAATTGTCCAGGTGCCGGAAAAAGAGAAGATTTCCCTGAAAGTGCAGTTAAAAGCTGTGATACAGAACCGGCCTTATCTATTGGCGCTGGTCGGGCAAATTCTCTTTGGATTTACATTGTATGGGAGGAATGCGGATGTCTTGTATTATTTTACATATGTTGAGGGAGATGCGTCTTATTATACAACTTATTCCATGTGTATCATTATCCCGTCAATTATAGGCGCTGCCTGTTTTCAGCCGGTATTTAAGAAGACAAATAATAAAGGAAGAGCAGCATCAATCTTTGCCTTGCTGACAGGTTGTTCTATGCTTATATTATATTTATTCAGCGTAAGAGAAAATCCTGCCGCCTTTTATATCTTTTCCGGGCTGACACAATTCTTTTTCTCTGGTTTTAATACAGCAATCTATGCAATCATTCCGGATTGCGCAGAATATGGGCAGTGGAAAACCGGGCTTCGGAATGACGGTTTTCAGTATGCATTTATTTCTCTGGGAAATAAAGTCGGGATGGCTGTCGGGACAGCTCTGCTGGCCGGCATGTTTGGTAAATTTGGGTATGTTGCCAATCAGCAGCAAAATGATGCCGTGCTTGCCGTAATGAAACATGCTTTTACTACAATTCCGGGAGTGCTTTGGCTTATAACGGCAGTGGTACTATTTTTCTACCGTTTAAACAGGAAATATTATAATGAAATTGTGGAGGAGTTGAAAAATGGGAAAAAAGTATGATGTAATGGACTTGGGTGAACTTCTGATAGATTTTACAGAATCGGGGATAAGTAAGAATGGAATGAAACTGTTTGAGCAGAATCCAAAATATTTCACTTTGGTGCCCTGTCTTTGACGGATGAACTGGCTGTATCAGATGAGGAAAGCGTCTTGCTTACAGGCGAAACGGGCTGCCGGCAGTGCGGAACTGTACCATATGAGATGGGGATAGAGACGGCATATGAGACACAGAAAGATCGGTTGCAGATGGAGAATTCTGCAGGAACAAAGCCTGTACTGCTGCAGCAGGATATTTACGGCACAATCTACTCAGTATGTGGGTAAAAAACGCCGGATAACACATTTTTGGAAATATTATCAACCATTTTTTCAACAACACTAAAAAAACATCAAGGTCGTTTTACCAAAGCTTATGAGCCAAAGAGATAAACAGTCCTTATTTGATATCCGTGTGACGATCTCGTTGACAGTTAAGGCAATAGACGCTGCTTCTGCCGCCGATAACAGTACGGACAAGTGTTTTACTGCAATTGGGGCAAGGCTCGTTATCGTGACCATACACTTGCAAAAAGGGCGTGTTACGATAATCTTGTCCTTTGGTTGCCAAGTAGTCTTCTGGTGAAATCTTGTTTTTCTCAATAAAATAGGAGAGGCATTCGCTAATCGCTGCAGCAAGGCGTTCCCATTCTATGCTTGTAAGGTTATTTGCAGGCATAGACGGGTATAACCTTGCCCGAAATAAGATTTCGTCAGAATAGATATTCCCTATTCCTGCAATCACGTTTTGGTCGAGCAAGCATTTTTTGATTGCCTTTTTTCGTTTCCCTAATCGAGCTTGCAGATATGCGCCGTTACACGCAGATGAGAATGGCTCTAACCCTAATTTTCCGATTCCGCTGTATAAATCTTCTTCATTCTTTTGAATGAGCCAAAAGCGTCCGAAACGCCGGGGATCCGAAAAGCGTAGTTCCATTCCGTTGTCTAATTGCAGAATGATGTGCGTGTGCTTTTCCATTGGATAGCCAGGCGGGACGACAAGCAGGCAGCCTGTCATTCGCAAATGCAGAATGATTCTGTTCTCATTCTTTAGATGGATCATTAAGAACTTTCCTCTGCGTGTCATCGAAGACAGGGTTTGACCGATGACTGCTTTACGAAATTCCTCTGCCGTCGGGCGGGCGACAACCTCTGGACGATTTATGGTTATATTTTTGACCATAAGCCCTGTGATCTGCGGCTCGATGACGTTTTTTATTGTTTCTACTTCAGGTAATTCAGGCATTTTTGTACTTCCAAGCTTTGGCTGACGTAAAATATGCGTTCGCCAAAGCATTGCGTCCTTTCCTATAGAATAAAAATAATAGATGCAGGGTATGTCCCCGTGAAGCAAGGGTACTCAGAAAAATATTGCCATGTAATCGTGCCTGGCGCAGTAAAGCGCACAACCTTTCATGAGTGAGGGGCTAGTGGAGCTGAAGCGGGCTTGCCCACTTTTTTCTCTTACAAGAAATTTCGTTGAAATTGCCTATAAGGATCAGGGTGTCAAAAGGCGTGATCCTATAAGAGAAAAAGCCCTCCGTGCAAGATTGTTTCTTAGAACAAGTACTTATTTCATCAACAAATCCATAAGATAAGTATAGACGTCTTCATTTTGCTTTTTCCAATTTGCACAGATCGCCTCCGCCTGTTCCTTCGTTTTGACGTTGATTGTCAAGTCGATCAGGGAGAGGTCTTTTTCTTTGATCTGGCAGCGCACGGCATATTCCAGGGTAGTGGTCTTGTAATAATCTGCCATTGCGGAGATTTCCTGTTTTAATTCCATTTCTTTTTCAACAAAGTAGGAAAGGACGTCAGATTTTATGGCGTCAGAAATCTTATCTGGAAAATAAGAGAGCGTTTCCCTGCCTGCTGGCGTAATATGGTAATGCGTATTATTATGTGTAGATTCTGTGTGGATCAATTCAGCGTGGATCAGCTCATTGATTGCCTGCTGAATCGTAAAATAAGTAGTGTAGTCCTTTTCTAGGACGAAGTTGGAAATCTGCGTGTTGGTAAGAGGAAAATCTACCTGGTCTAGCATATATAGGACAATTAACTTGTATTGTGTTAATGCCTCTGCCATATGAAGTCACTCCTTGTTTTTATAATATTTTCCCTGCCAAGTGTCTCTTTCTTTCAAGGTCTTTTCAATCTGGTTTAATACGCTGCGTTTTGCGCTGCTCCAAAGAGGGGCGATTAACAGATTTTTGGGACCGTCTCCAGTGAGGCGATGGATGGTGATCGTTTCGGGGAGAAGTTCCAGGCAGTCAGTCACCAGGCTGCAATAGTCGTCTTGAGACAAGAGCGGGAACGGGGAGCTCTGGTATAAAGCGCCAAGATCTGTGCCCGATAATATATGAAGAAGCTGTAGCTTGATCCCGAAGATAGGCAGAGAGCCTATATGGGAAACTGTTTCTAGCATCTGTTCTTTCGTTTCTCCTGGAAGTCCAAGTATCACATGGACGATAGCTGGGATATGAAAGGCAGAAAGATTTGACACTGCCTCATGAAAACATTCCAGCGTAAAGCCGCTTCGGATCAAACGGCTGGTCTCAGAATGGATCGTCTGCAATCCTAGTTCCACCCACACAGGCTTTTTTAAGTTGAGCTCAGACAGAAGCTTTAAAATATCAAAAGAAAGGCAGTCTGGGCGGGTGGCGACAGACAAGATCACCACGTCAGGATCTGAGATAGCTTCTGTGAAGATTTCACGTAAATAATCCACAGGAGCATAAGTGTTTGTATATGCTTGAAAATAAGCAATGAATTTTCGGCAGTTTCGCTTCTTGTAAATCTGTTCTTTTGCTTCTGCAAGCTGTTTGCAGATCGGCAGGCAGACATTTTGGGCGAAGTCGCCGCTGCCGGCAGGACTGCAGAAAATGCAGCCTCTGGTTCCCAGCGTGCCGTCCCGGTTGGGGCAGGTCATGCCGCCGTTTAATGAGAGCCGGTAAACTTTTTCCCCGAATGTCTGTTTTAAGTAATAATCCAGAGAATAATATCGCTTTTGATTCCAAAACATGTTATTTTCCTAGAATGTGGGATTTAACAGCCTGGCTGACAACCTGCGCCACACGGGGGTCAAAAGCTTCTGGCATAATGAAATCCTCATGCAATTGTTCTGGGGACACCAGGCTTGCAATTGCTTCTGCGGCGGCAAGTTTCATTTCTTCTGTGATTTGCGAAGCGCGTCCCTCAAGCGCCCCTTTGAAGATTCCTGGAAAAGCAACCACATTATTGATCTGATTGGGAAAATCACTTCGTCCAGTGCCGATAATTCTTACGCCGGCAGCTTTTGCAGCGTCTGGAAGGATCTCAGGAACTGGGTTTGCCATGGCGAATATGATAGCATCTGAATTCATGGAAGCAGCCATCTCTGGCGTCACAATGTTAGGTGCCGAAACGCCGATGAAAATATCGGCGCCATTTAAAGCGTCTGCAAGGGTTCCTGTCTTCTGTTCCAGGTTGGTGACGGCTGTCATTTTTTGCTGCATCCAGTTCAACTCTGGGTAATCTTTCCCTATGATGCCTAGGCGGTCGCACATGGTAATATTGCAAAACCCATAGCTAAGAAGAAGCTTTGTGATTGCAATTCCGGCAGAACCTGCGCCGTTGACTACGACTTTGCAGTTCTCTTTCTCTTTGCCGACAATTTTTAATGCGTTGATGATTCCGGCAAGCACCACGATAGCGGTTCCATGCTGGTCATCATGGAATACGGGAATAGAAAGCGTTTTTTTCAGGCGTTCTTCAATCTCAAAGCAGCGGGGCGCAGAAATATCTTCTAAATTAATGCCGCCAAAACCAGGCGCAAGGCAGGTGACAGTTTTGATAATCTCTTCCGTGTCTTGCGTGTCAAGACAGATAGGCACGGCGTTGATACCTGCAAATTCTTTAAATAGCACGCATTTTCCTTCCATTACCGGCATTGCGGCATAGGGACCGATATTGCCAAGCCCCAAAACGGCGCTTCCGTCGGAGACAACGGCTACCGTGTTGCCTTTCATTGTATAATGATAGGCTTCTTGTGGGTTTTGGGCAATGACTTTGCAGGGTTCCGCCACGCCGGGCGTGTAGGCGATGGATAGATCCTCCCGAGATTTTACCGGGGATTTTGCTGTAATTTCCAGCTTTCCTTTCCATTCTTTATGTAAAAATATTGCTTTTTCTTGTAAGGTCATAATTTCCTCCATTCTGTGAGCTTTTCAACACAAACAGGTAGTTTCTGCGATGCTTTCCTGTATGTCGCGGATATTTTATCACGATCATGCAGATGTTGGGGCAAGGCCTTATAATGCCTTGATTTAGCGGCAAAACTGGGGAGTGCTCTCGTTTTTACCGTTGTTTTTATGCCCTGTGAACAGTAACACTATAGCATGAAAAAAAATACAAATCAAGAAAAAGCACTTCCTATTTAGAAAATTATGGTGTATAATGAACCCATTATGAAATCAGTCATTGTCAGCTCTGACATAGATTCCCAATTATGACAGTCAAAAGGAGAAATATATGAGAGAAAAGTATGAAAGTTTATCAGTAACAGTATTACGGGATGTGGCAAAATCCAGGGGATTAAAACACCTTTCAGGATTGAAAAAAAGGGAGCTGGTGGACCTGATGCTGAAAGAAGATGAAAAAGAAGCGAATGCACAGAAAGAAGCAGGCGCTGATATCGGAAAGGAAGAAAAAGAGGCAGAAAGGGCAGAGGAGCGGAAACTAACAGAAAAAGAAGAGAGTAAGGAAGCGGGCAAGATAGAAGAGCAGAAAGAACAGACAGAAGAGAAAAAAGAACAGGCAGAAGAAAAAACGGACGGACGGACTTCTTTCCAACGGGACAACCGCAATGACCGGCTAGAAAGAAATCCCAGGGCGGACAGGAAAACAGCCAAAATAATTACTTCAGATGGTATTGAGATTGATAATCCGGAACTTGACAGCGGCATCAGTGCGCATGGAATTCTTGAAGTCATGCCGGATGGTTATGGATTTATCAGATGTGAAAATTATCTGCCAGGGGAACATGACGTTTATGTATCCCCCTCTCAGATCCGCAAGTTCGGTCTTAAGACCGGGGACATTATCAATGGAAACACAAGGGTTAAGACGCAGCAGGAGAAATTCAGCGCTCTATTGTATATCCGCAGCATCAATGGCTGTCATCCTTCCGAAATCCTGCGCCGCCCTAATTTTGAGGATTTGACCCCGGTTTTTCCAAATGAGCGAGTGCGGTTAGAGACGGACAAGGGCGCAGTGGCCATGCGCATCATGGATTTGGTTTCCCCGATTGGAAAAGGACAAAGAGGCATGATCGTGTCGCCGCCGAAAGCAGGAAAGACTACTTTGCTAAAGCAGGTGGCAAAGGCTGTAACGAGGAACAATCCCAATATGCATTTGATTATCCTGCTTATTGACGAGCGTCCAGAGGAGGTCACAGATATTAAGGAAGCGATTGAAGGCAAGAATGTGGAGGTGATTTACTCTACCTTTGACGAGCTTCCTGAGCACCATAAACGAGTGTCGGAGATGGTGATTGAGCGTGCCAGACGCCTGGTAGAACATAAGAAAGACGTTATGATTCTTTTGGACAGCATTACCCGTCTTGCAAGGGCGTATAACTTGATTGTTCCTCCCAGTGGAAGAACCCTGTCCGGTGGTATCGATCCGGCGGCATTACATATGCCGAAACGGTTTTTCGGCGCTGCCCGGAATATGCGGGAAGGCGGAAGCATTACCATTCTTGCCACAGCCCTAGTGGATACCGGGAGCCGGATGGACGACGTGATTTATGAAGAATTTAAAGGAACGGGAAATATGGAGCTGATTTTGGACCGCAAGCTGTCAGAACGCCGTATATTCCCGGCGGTGGATATTGTAAAGTCAGGAACGAGAAGAGAGGATTTGCTTTTGAACCGGGAGGAGCAAGAAGCGGTGGAAATTATGCGTCGCGCGATCAATGGAATGAAAGCGGACGAAGCAGTGGAGAGCATCTTAAATCTTTTTGTGCGTACCAGCAATAACCGTGAATTTTGCCAAACGGTCAAAAAAACAAAGCTTTTATAACTATTTTAATAAAAAATCTTGCATATGGCATCAATATGTGCTACAATGATAAAGCTGTTGCGTAGGCAATCGTACAAGCAGGAAAATCGATTAATAGATTTGAAATATAGAATGAAGAGGTGAAAATCATGAGAGAAGGAATCCATCCGGCATATCATCAGGCGACGGTAACATGCAACTGTGGGAATACTTTTGTAACAGGTTCTACAAAGGAAGATATCCATGTTGAGATTTGTTCCAAATGCCATCCGTTCTACACCGGACAGCAGAAAGCTGCTCAGGCTCGCGGACGTATTGATAAGTTCAACAGGAGATATGGTCTGAACAATCAGTAAGAAAACAGGCGGTTAGGTTCAACCGAAAGAGGATGTCTTTTTATGGGGGCATCCTCTTTTTATCTTATAGGAAAACTCTATTGACGCTAAAGCGTAAAGGCTTTTTTGCTATAGAATGAAAATCATCAGTTTAGAAAGGAAGTGAGTCGTTTGGCATATTCTGGGATCGGCGGTCAGGCTGTGATGGAAGGCGTGATGATGAAGTATAAAAATAACTACGCTGTGGCAGTGCGTAAACCAGATCATGAGATTATAGTGGAGACAAGGACATATCATGGCATCTGCAAAAATGAAACGCTGAGAAATTTCATTTTTATCAGAGGAATCATCAATTTTATCGAGTCCATGATATTAGGCATGTCGACGCTTACTTTTTCAGCTTCTTTTTTCGAGGAAGAGCAATGCGAAGAAGAGAAACCTAAAAATGAGAAGAAAGAAAAGGCGCAAATGGGAATTACCATTGCCTTGTCTGTAATACTTGCCGTGACAATTTTCATGGTGCTTCCTTTTTATGCGTCCTTATTTTTCCAGAAATTGATTTCGTCAAAGACGATGGTAATTTTGATTGAGGGAGTCTTACGGCTGTTGGTTTTTCTGGGTTATATTTTACTTATTTCCCAGATGAAGGATATCCGCCGGGTATTTATGTATCATGGCGCGGAACATAAGTGTATTAACTGCCTGGAACATGGAATGGATCTGACCGTGGAAAATGTCAAAGCCAGTTCCAGAGAGCATAAGCGATGCGGCACAAGCTTTCTGTTTTTTGTGGTAATCATATCTATTATCGCCACGATGTTTATCCGGGTGGACGCAAGGGTCTTGCGCTTGGTTCTGAGGATTGCGATTATCCCGCTGGTGGCGGCGGTTTCCTACGAGTTCATCCGTCTGGCAGGCAGGAGTGAAAATCCAATTATTTGCTTGTTAAGTAAACCAGGCTTGTGGATGCAGAAGCTGACGACCAAAGAGCCAGACGAGGAGATGATCGAGGTAGGGATTGCTTCCGTGGAGGCAGTGTTTGACTGGAAAGAGTATCTTGCAAGTATGAGGGTTGAGAAGAGGGAAGCGTCATGACATATGAAACGGCGTTGAGTAATGGAAAGAAAGTATTAAAAGATGCCGGGATTATGGAATGTGATCTGGATGCCTGGTATCTTATGGAATATGTGTGCAAGATTGACAGAAGCTGGTATTATCTTCATAATTTCGAGGAAATGGAAGAGATAAATTACCAGGAATATTGTTTGCTTCTTAAGAAGCGGTCAGAGCGGATTCCATTGCAGTATATCACGGGAAGCCAGGAATTCATGGGGTTGAAATTTAAAGTCAATTCCCATGTGCTGATTCCTAGGCAGGATACGGAGACTTTGGTGGAGGAAGCCGTAAAAAGACTGGAAGCTGGCATGGAAGTACTGGATATGTGCACGGGTACTGGCTGCGTGATTATCAGCATTTTGAAGCAAAAAAAGATTGTTGCAACTGCAAGCGACATATCAAAGCAGGCCCTTTTGCTTGCCAAAGAAAATGCAAAGAAAAATCAGGTGGAAGTGAATCTGGTGCGAAGCGACTTGTTTAACAATATTAATGGAAGATACGATATGATTGTCGCCAATCCTCCTTATATCCCCACAGGCGTGATTGGAACGCTAATGCCTGAAGTCAGGATTTTTGAGCCAATAGAGGCTTTGGACGGCAAGGAAGACGGCATGTTTTTTCATCGTGAAATTATCCAAAATGGGAGAAGGTTTTTGAAATCCAACGGATATCTTTGTTTGGAGATTGGGCATGACCAGGGAGGCAGGACGGCGTTTCTCATGGAGGAACATGGATACCGGAATATTAAAGTGATAAAAGATCTTGCTGGAAATCAAAGGGTAGTCTGCGGAAACCTGCCGGCAGTGAAATAGAAAGGAAGAGATGTATGTTTGATAAATTAGAGGATATTCTTTTTCGATTTGATGAAATCATGAATCAGTTGAGCGAGCCGGACGTGGCGAATGATACCAATCGTTTCCGAAAGCTGATGAAGGAGCAAAGCGATCTTTCTCCGATTGTGGAAGCTTATAAAGAATACAAGCAGGAAAAGCAAAATATTGAGGATTCCCTTGCGATGTTGGAGGAAGAAAATGACGAAGAACTCAGAGAGCTTGCCAAGGAAGAACTCAATGGCTCCAGAGAAAAGGTGGAAGTGGTGGAAAACAGGCTGAAAATATTGCTGTTGCCCAAGGATCCCAATGATGATAAGAATGTAATTGTAGAAATCCGTGCTGGCGCAGGCGGCGACGAGGCGGCGTTATTTGCGGCGGAGATCTACCGGATGTATGTGCATTTTGCGGAGGGGCGCCGCTGGAAAGTGGAGACCATGGAATGCGAAGAGATCGGCATTGGAGGAATGAAGAACGTTACCTTTATGATCACCGGGCAGGGGGCGTATTCTGTGATGAAATACGAATCCGGGGTGCATCGGGTGCAGCGTGTGCCAGAGACGGAATCCGGCGGACGCATCCACACCTCTACGATTACCGTCGCAGTAATGCCAGAGGCGGAGGACGTGGACGTGGTCATTGATGAAAAAGACATCCGGATTGATGTGATGCGCGCTTCTGGAAACGGCGGCCAATGTGTCAATACCACGGATTCTGCCGTGCGGCTGACGCATTATCCTACGGGAATCGTGATCTACAGCCAGACAGAAAAATCTCAGCTTCAGAATAAGGAGAAAGCTTTTGCGCTGCTTCGTGCCAAGCTCTATGATATCGAATGCCAGAAACAGCACGACGCAGAGGCAGAGGCGCGGAGGAGCCAGATCGGCACAGGAGACCGCTCAGAGAAAATTAGAACTTATAATTTTCCTCAGGGACGTGTCACGGATCATCGAATTAACTTGACGCTTTATAAACTTGATAAAGTGATGAACGGGGATATCCAAGAAATCGTGGACGCCTGTATTGCGGCCGACCAGGCGGCGAAGCTGACGAAGATGGGTGAGAGCTAAGAGAGATTGGGTAACTTTTATATAAGCTGAACAATAGGAACTTGAATAAATGTGGGAAAAAGACAGTCACGGATGATCGGCTGTCTTTTTTGTATTTGCGCGCCATGGGTGCGCTCTAATGGGAATAAGTCCTGAACATGTCCAGGTAGTGGGAAAATTAATTAAACTTCCATTCTGCTTGATTGCGGATGTATTGGGCTGTGTGGTATACTTATGATACATAATTAGAAGAAGTTGTGTTATAAAAATGGGTACATATGGCAAAATCTATACATTCAAGATAAAAATATCAATTTTAAAGAAACGTAAAAGGGGCGATAGGAATGGATATATTGATGATAGGGAATGGGTTTGATATAGAACATGGTTTGCCGACAACATATGCAGATTTTCTTCAATTTGTTGAGAGATTTAATTATTTGTATACAATGGCAAAAATAAAATTTTATACAGAAAGTAAAATAGAAGATGAATATTTAAGATTTATAATTGAGAATCCTGAAACAAATGCTGATAAAGCGTTACATGAATATTTAAAGGATAATATTTGGATTGATCATTTAAAAAGGGCATATAAAGAGCATTTAAAAAATAAAGAAGATTGGATTGATTTTGAGAGTGAGATTTCACAGGTAATTCAGAATGTGGATGAATTATATCATGCGTATATGGAAAAAGACGAGGAATTTTATGTAGCTAAGATAAATCATTGCAGGGGAAAACTGCCAGGAAGTTTTTTAAAATATTTGCCTCATGGAAATGGAATAGGAAACCTTATTTCCATTATGCAGAAAGATTTGAACAGGTTGATCGGGGCTTTAGAGATTTATATTATTGATTACATAGACAACTGGGGAAGAATTGAATATTATAATCCTGATATAGACGCAATCCACCCAGATGCAATTCTTTCTTTTAATTATTCCAATAGATGGAAGCGGGTCTATGAATATAACAGGGAAAATGTAAAATATAGTTTTATCCATGGAAAGGCACGGAGTACGCCATATGTATTTTGCATGGATGAGTGTATTGATAAAAACCAGATGGTACTTGGCATTGATGAGTATCTTTCAAAAGATAGAAAAAACAAAGAAGTGGAATTTATTGCGTTTAAAAAATATTACCAGCGCATTTATAAGAAAACAGGGAATGAGTACAAATCATGGCTTGTAGAAATTGATAAAGAGAGGAAAGAGGGAAAGAAAAAAGAAAATAAGCTATACATTTTTGGGCATTCTCTGGATGTGACAGATGGAGATATTTTAAAAGAGATGATAGAACATGACGGGATTCATACAATCATATTTTATAAAGATAAAGCAAGGCTTGGACAGCAGATTACAAATTTAGTCAAAGTTTTTGGACCGGAGAAGGTAATTCAGTATGTTTATGGAAATAATCCAATAATTGAGTTTCGCCAGCAGAAACGCAGGGAAGAAATTCATGGGAGTACATTTGAAATTGTTTCAGACATGGTAAAGTTTGACAATTTTTATAAATATAAAGGTGGAGATCTCGAAAACATGATCTTAAAAATTGAAAGGAAAATAAAAGAGAAAGATCTGAGATATTTTTGTTCGCAGGAAAAGGTTATTTTTCTTTATGATAGTTTTCAAAGGCACGGTTTAGGAAAGAAATATGCAAAGGAGCTTTTAGAGATTGCTGATAGTCTGAGAGATACAAAATTCATAGTTAAAGAACCAATACAGTTTAAGTATGAAAATTGGCAATATTTGGATTATGATAATTCATGGGTATGTGACATGCTTACTAAAAAATTTATTGAAACTGTGAACAAACATAACAGGGAAAATTTTACTTTAGACGATTTTTGGGAAAATGTTACTACATGGGATGATATTATGGAAAGTTACAGGCAAATTGCAAACGGTTCAAAGGAGATTGAAAAGAACAAGTATATAGAAATTCTCAAAGATGTCCTGAGCATGTATAAGCATTCTTATGGGAATATGGAAGAAATGTGGAGTTTTCTAATAAAATTGTCGAGAGGGGTGGCAAAAAAAATATCAAGGGAAGCATTGGACGAATTGCTCCTATACACAGAAAGCAGTTGGGAAATCTGCAATTATACGCACTTGCAACGTGAAATAGAAAAATATGATTATTTTAGTGAGCAGGAAAAATGTGTCGAACAATTTTGAATAATAAGAATTTATGACAGAATCCTAAAATGGGAAATGGGTGTCAATTTTTACATCTTTCTATATATATTTAAATAATGAAAAATATTGTTGTAGAGTGCCAAAAGATGCGTTATAATCTCAAAAGAGCAATCGTGTTACAGGGTGTGTTGACCTCATTCTAAAGAGAATGGGGGTGATGCTATGAAAAATCCGAATGGTTTTGATTTTAAAGATTTAATGACCTTTGGGTTATTTATTTTAGCATTGCTTACATTCGTGTTTACGTTTTGCAAGTAGTCATACATAGCAAAAAACCACCCTGATACTTTGGACGGTTAAGGGTGGCTTTGCTATTCTTCCAATTGGTCAACCCCTTGTGGGCGGTTGCTTTTTCTTTGTGCCTATAATATAGCATATCTTGACTTTGTTTGCAAGGCATTTTTTCTATCCATTTGTCTGACACTATCTCATTGTTTTTTATTTAGTGTTTACCCTTATTAGTCTGCTTTTTCCTATCTATATTATAACATAACACTTCCAAAATTAATAGGTCTATTAATTTGAAATTTTATGGTTTATAATTGTAGCGTCAAACAGCGTAAGAGAGGAAACACAATGAAAAAATCTATAAAACCGGCAGCGTATCAACACACAAGGGAATGAATGGAATAATAGTTTCATTACTGATAATGAATGTTATTTGATTAGGTTCGGGACCAAGGAAAACAGTTCTGTATTTACTTGAATCTTAGAAATAAACAAATTTGAATTAAAAAACTAGAATAGTAGAAAGGAACTTTTTATTATGCCAGAGATTATGACACCAGTTCAAAGAAAGTATCAGATGAATCAAAAATTAATGAACAATTACGTTAACATCCATCCAGAATTCAAATCATTAATAGATGCCTTTATGGAAATCCAAAAAGCGAACAAAGATAACAGACGCATAAAGCTGGATATTAGTATAGGTGAATCAAAATATGACGGCGCTTGCCTCAAGGCTTGGGCGTAGCGTTATCAGGAAAACAGACAAGTAAATTCTCTGATTAACAGGCGGTCACTACAGAAGAGATAGAAAAACAAGAAAGGACCGTATCACTGCGTCAAGGATCACCTTGTGGCATAGATCATCGCAAATCAGTTAAGATAGAAAGAATGGTTGAAGAATGATGCAGAATTGTATCATTCTTTTTATTTTTGTCGAAAATGCTGCGGGATTATGTTATGATAAAGTCAAAGAAATAAAAGATACTTTAACGATGCTTGAAGCGATTAAATTTCAGATACAGACTGCCTTGTTTTCGCAGGGACTGACCGTCTGAGACATGCGTATGAAAGACGTTTACCGATCGTCATGGAGACAATGTCCCAGTATTATAAATACGTTATGTATCAATCAATGAGAACGACAAAAAGGCGCAGCAAGATTCAACATACATCTGCATAAGCGCACAGAATGGAGGAGAGCGTGAAAGAATGAGCAATTTTACATTTCTTGAAACCCGTTGGGATGATTTGGCAAGATTGGGGGAGCTGTCTGAAAAATATGTATATTCCGATCCCAATACATCTGTGATCAAGCAGGGCATGTTGGCGGAAGTAATGGTAAAATACATGTTGGCTTATGATGGGATCAAAGAGCCAAAACATGATAATACCCATGCAAGCCGTATTCGCATTTTAAGGGAAAATGAATTATTGCCGTACGAGATTGACAACACATTACATATTTTGAGCAAAGACCGTAACAATACGGCTCATAACGGGGCAGAAGAAAGAGAGAAAGCGTTAAGAAATCTGCCGCTGTTGTATGAGCTTTGCGTATGGTATATGCAGATTTATGGCGAGTATGATTTTAAACCTGCTGCATATGTTCCTCCGACAGATATTACAGTCAGCCTTGATGAATTGGAGAAAGAAAACCGTGAATGGGAGCAGCGCAATCAAACGCTGTTTCTGGAACTGCAGCGCATTCAAAAAGCAGGCAGAGCTGACAGTGTCCGCAGGGCGATTGCCTATAAGAAAGCCGTCAATGTCAAGCTATCAGAAGCACAGACCAGGGAATTGATTGACGAACAGCTCCGCAAGGTTGGCTGGGACGTTGATACCGCCAAAATCCGTTATTCCAAAGGGGTCCGGCCCGTAAAAGGCAGGAATCTTGCAATCGCTGAATGGCCTACAGATTCTAAGACGGGAAATGGAGGGTATGCAGATTATGCGCTTTTCATTGGGGAAAAAATGGTTGCAATTATCGAGGCTAAGAAAAAACATACTAATGTTTCCTCTGTAATAGACGGTCAATGTAAAGACTATGCAAAAATGATTAAGCCGGAACATGAAAAATACGTCATCAAGCAGTATGGTGATTATAAAGTGCCGTTTCTTTTTGCGACAAATGGCAGAGACTACATCAAGCAGTACGAAGAAATGTCAGGGATTTGGTTTTTAGACGTCAGACAGCCGTTTCATGTTTCAAAGGCTTTGGCAGGATGGCCAAGCCCTCAGGGAATGGAACAGGATTTAGAACGGGATATTGAAAAGGCAGATAAAAAACTTGCCGCCACAGGGTATGAGATATTGGAGGATCCCGACGGACTGGGGCTGCGGCATTATCAGATCGAGGCAATCAAGGCAGCTGAAAAAGCGATTGCAGAACATAAGCGTACCGTGCTGATTGCCATGGCTACAGGGACTGGAAAGACGAGGACAGTACTTGGCATGATTTACAGGTTCTTGTCTGCAAAACGATTTAAACGGATCTTATATCTGGTTGACCGAACGACTCTTGGGGAACAGACCATGAATACCTTTCAAGAGGTAAGGCTAGAAAGCTTAAAAACGCTGAATCAACTCCATGATGTCAAAGATCTTGGGGAAAAAGACTTTGAAAAGGATACTCGTGTTCAGATTGCCACTGTCCAGAGCCTGGTGAGACGAATTCTTTACAATGCAACAGACAGCAGCATGGGGGTCTCCGATTATGACTGCATCATTGTGGACGAAGCGCACCGGGGCTATATTCTGGATAAAGAGATGGGCGAAGATGAAGCGCTTTACCGTAATCAGGACGAGTTTCGCAGCAAATATCGAGCCGTCATTGAATATTTTGACGCGGTTAAGATTGCGCTTACTGCTACGCCGGCGCTTCATACGACAGAAATTTTTGGAAAGCCAGTCTATACTTATGAATACCATACAGCAGTAGTAGACGGGTATCTGGTAGATCACGATGCGCCTCACATCATCAGGACAAAGCTCAGCGAGGAGGGGATTGTATTTGAGGCAGGAAGCACGGCGCCGATTTATGATCCTGTGACAAACATGATCATCAATAGTGACGAGCTAGAAGATGATTTGAAATTTGAGGTGGAGGATTTCAACAAAAAGGTGGTCAACAAAAGTTTCAATGAAACAGTTTTGGCTGAAATTGCCAAGGATATTGATCCTAATGAAAAGGGCAAGACACTGATTTTTGCAGTGGACGACGCTCATGCGGATATGATTGCAAAGATTTTGAAAGAGCATTATGCGCAACAGGGGATCAGCGAAGCGGCAGTTATGAAGATTACGGGTTCTATCGAAAATGGGAATCCTGAAAAAATTAAGGAAGCCGTGCGGCGCTTTAAGAATGAAACATTTCCGAATATTGTGGTTACGGTCGATCTGTTGACGACCGGCATTGACGTCGAGAAGATTGTAAATTTGGTATTCTTGCGCAGGATCCGCTCGCGAATCCTTTTCGAACAGATGCTTGGCCGTGCAACGAGACTGTGTGAAGAGATTGGAAAGACGCATTTTGAAATATACGACGCCGTAGGGGTATATCAGGCTTTGGATCCAGTATCAAAGATGAAACCGATCGTCGTAAATCCCAAGGAGACGTTTGAGGATTTAATTGATGACATAGACAATCTCGAAAGCGATAGGGCGAGAAAGAATCAGGTAGATATCATTATTGCCAAAATTCTCAGAAATAAGAATAAGATCACAGACGAATTCAGGGAGCAGTTTGAATCTTTGACTGGCGGGCAATCACCGCAGAGCTTTGCGCAGACGCTTCGCAATATGCCAGTGGATCAGGCTGTGGAAACTGTGAAAAAGAATCGCCAGGCGTTTTTTTATCTGCGAGGGGTTCCTAAAGAGAGACAGAAGTTCATCAGCGACGCCAAAGATCAACTGACCAGCCACGAAAGAGGCTACGGCAAAGCCACAAGACCAGAGGATTATCTGAAAGAATTTCATGATTTTATAGATAGCAATATCAATGAAATTGCGGCGCTCAATATTGTTGCCACTAGGCCAAAGGAGCTGACCAGGCAATCGTTGCGGGAACTGAGATTGATTCTTGAGCGCAACCATTTCAGCGAGACAATGCTTCAGACAGCATGGAAAGAGATGAATAATCAAGAGGTTGCAGCGGATATTATCAGCTTCATCCGCCAAAGAAGCATGGGCGACGCCCTGGTCAGTAAAGAGGAACGGATTCATTCCGCTATTGTAAAGACAAAGGCGGCGCATCCAGAACTGAGCAAGGTTCAGATTAATTGGCTGGAACGGATAGAGGCATATCTGCTGAGAGAAGTCGTGCTCAATAAGGAGTCTTTTGAAGCGCCGCAGTTTAAAATCAAGGGTGGATATGCGGCTGTGAATAAGGCGTTTGCAAATAAGCTGGATGCAGTCATTGATGAAATCAACAGTCACATGTATACGGCATAAGAAAGGAATTATAGTATGACAAATGCAGAAATCGTTTCAAAATTATGGAACCTTTGTAACGTGCTTCGTGACGATGGGATTACTTATCACCAGTACGTGACAGAGCTGACCTATATTTTGTTTCTGAAAATGGCAAAGGAAACGGGAGCCGAAAAGAACGTGCCGCAGGATTATCATTGGGATGTGCTGAGGACGAAAGAGGGCATCGAACTGAAGCGGTTTTATGAAGAGCTGCTTCAGTCGCTTGGTGAAAATTGTACTGGGCGGGTACGGGAAATCTATCAGGGGGCAAGAAGCAATATTGAAGAGCCAGCAAATCTTAAAAAGATCATTACCAACATCGACGAGTTAGACTGGTATTCGGCAAAAGAAGAGGGGTTAGGAAATCTGTACGAGGGATTGTTGGAGAAAAATGCAAATGAGAAGAAATCCGGAGCGGGGCAGTATTTCACGCCCAGAGTACTGATAGATGTTATGACAGAGCTGATTGCGCCGCAGCCAGGGGAACGATGCAACGACCCGGCATGTGGCACATTCGGCTTCATGATAGCTGCGGACCGATATGTAAAGGAACATACCAATGACTGGATGGATCTCACAGAGGAAGAAGCAGAGTTTGAACAGAAAGAAGCATTTACAGGAGCAGAGCTGGTGCATGAAACGCATAGGCTGGCGCTGATGAATGCCATGCTTCATGATATTGAAGGCAGAATTTACCTCTGTGATACATTGTCTAATCAGGGGAAAGCGCTGCATGGGTTTGACGTTGTGCTTACCAATCCGCCGTTTGGAACGAAAAAAGGCGGAGAGCGCGCAAATCGTGATGATTTTACTTATCAGACAAGCAATAAGCAGCTTAATTTTTTACAGCATATTTATCGGTCTTTGAAAGCAGACGGCAAGGCGAGGGCGGCAGTCGTCTTGCCGGACAATGTATTGTTCGCGGACGGCGAGGGCGAAAGGATTCGTGCGGATCTTATGGAGAAATGCAGGCTTCATACGGTGCTTCGCCTGCCTACGGGGATTTTCTATGCGCAGGGCGTAAAGACAAACGTATTATTCTTTACGAGAGGAATCGCTGATCACGACAATACAGATGAGGTATGGTTTTATGACCTGAGAACGAATATGCCGTCTTTTGGAAAGACAAATCCACTTAAGTACGACCATTTTAAAGACTTTATTGCTGCTTATACAGCAGAAGACCGTCATGCGGTACAAGATCAAAGATGGACGGCATTCACAAGAGAAGAGCTTGGAACCACATTGGATAAGGGTTTGATTCGTGATGATTCCGTGTTGAATTATGACGATTTGCCAGATCCGATTGAGAGTGGGGAGGAATGCATCACTCAGTTGGAGGAAGCAGTCGATTTGTTAAAGAGCGTGGTAAAGGAGCTGAAGTCTCTGGAAAGTTCAGAGGTGTAGCATGGCGAGAGGAAAGAAGAAAGAGCAGCTGTCGTTAGAGGAAAAGCTGGAGCAGGCATTGGTGCCAGCGGGGGAGCAGCCTTATCAGGTGCCGGGGAATTGGTGCTGGATTCATCTTTTAAATGCATTTGATAATGTCACAGATAGTAAGAAAAAATTAACAACAAAAGAATATTCTGCAGTGGGGGAGTATCCTATAATAGATCAAGGGCAGGAATTTATCGGTGGATATACTGATAATGAAGATGTCGTGCATGAAAGTAATTTGCCAATTGTTATTTTTGGAGACCACACAAGATGTGTAAAGTATATAGATTTTCGCTTTGTTCAAGGAGCTGATGGTGTAAAAGTATTGAAACCGAAATCTTTTTGGAATGCAAAAGCATTTTGTTATGCGTTTCAGGCAATTGAGATTCCTAATGTGGGATATCGGCGACATTATCCATTGTTTAAAAATTTTTGTATCCCTGTTCCACCATTAGCTGAGCAGCAACGCATCGTCGACCGAATTGAGAGAATGTTTGCTCAATTGGATGAGGCAAAAGAGAAAGTACAGTATGTGAGAAATTGTTGTGATGATAATTTTGCATCTGCTGTTCATGAAGCCCTTACCGGAAACTTGACGGAAAGATGGAGACTGCAAAAAGGAATTTCAAAAAGTGAATGGAAAAAAGACAAACTGGGGAATTTGGGTATTTTAGAAAGAGGGCGTTCAAAACATAGACCGAGAAATGATTCGAGATTATTTGGTGGAGCGTATCCATTCATACAAACAGGTGATGTGGCTGAGGCAAATGTATTTATAAAAAAACATAAACAAACATTAAGTGAATTTGGATTAGAGCAAAGTAAAATGTTTGCAAAAGGAACATTGTGTATTACTATTGCAGCAAATATTGGTGATACAGCAATTTTATCATATGACTGTTGTTTCCCAGATAGTGTGGTTGGTTTTACTCCTTATAAAAATGTAGAGTCTAAATTTGTCTATTATATGATGAATGAATTACAGAAAGAGATAGAGGCGAATGCCCCAGCAACTGCACAGAAAAACATCAATTTAAGAATATTAAAAGATATTGATATGATAATTCCGCCTATTTCAGAACAAAAGAAAATTATAGCGATTTTAGATGAGTTATTTGATAAGAAAATGAAGATAAAAACTAAGACGGAAGAGACTGTTGATGCAATTAATAGAATAAAAAAGTTAATTCTTGTTAAAGCATTCCGAGGACAACTGGGCACCAATCATCCAGAAGAAGAATCGGCAATGGAGCTACTTAAGTCGATCCTTATGGAATCGTGATCTTGAAGATTTTCGAACTCTGCTCGATCATGGAATCATTAGGAGTTTGCGAAACTCAATCGTTTTAAGAATTAAAATGGAATAATATGACGGAGGTGACAAATATGAAGAGAAAGAACAAATGGAACGTTTGGGGATTCTTGCTTGTGATAGTGCTTGCGGCTTTTCTGGGAAGCACGACGGTCTATGCGGCGAAGCTTCCTGCCCTCAAGGTCAAAGGAACCCGGCTGGTCAATGAAAAAGGCAAGACAGTCCAGCTAAAAGGAGTGAGTACTCATGGACTTTCCTGGTATCCCGAGTATGTAAACCAAAAAGCTTTTACCCATATGAAGAAGAAATGGGGCATTAACGTCGTGCGCCTTGCGATGTATACCAGCGAGTATAACGGTTACTGCACCGGGGATGATGCCAACCGCAAAGCGTTGGAAAAGAAAATTGATCAGGGAGTAACATACGCCACGAAAGCAGGCATGTATGTGATTATAGACTGGCATATTTTAAGCGACGGCGATCCACGGCTTTATGAGAAGCAGTCTGTGAAATTTTTTAAGAAAATGGCTGCCAAATATAAAAACCATGCCAATGTCATTTATGAGATTTGCAACGAACCAAATTGGGGGACTTCATGGGAGGATATTCGGACCTATGCAAACAAAGTCGTAAAAGCCATCCGCTCCAAAGATAAAAAGGCAGTGATTTTGATTGGAACGCCTACCTGGTCCCAGGATGTGGATGCTGCTGCGCAACATCCGTTGAAAGGATATAAAAACCTGATGTATACCCTGCATTTTTATGCTGCAAGCCATGGTGATAATCTAAGGGAAAAAGCCCAGACAGCGTTGGAACAGGGACTTCCGCTGTTCGTCTCAGAATTCGGGATTTCGGATGCAAGCGGATCGGGCGGCCTCAATAAGGCGGAGGGCGCCAAATGGATGAAGTTCATAAAGAAACATAAAATCAGCTATGTAGGATGGAGCTTGTCGAATAAGGACGAGAGTTCTGCGCTCATAAAGCCTTCCTGTAAGAAGAAAACGGGTTGGACCAATGGCGATCTCGGGGATTGGGGAAAATGGCTGCTAAAACAATTTCGCAAATAAGTTGCAGCGTATCAGGAGGACTTGCGCTAAATTCGTTTTAACTATCACAAGACAGAGTTAGTGGCAAGAGAATCAGAAATGGCAGAAAGTTCCTAGATGCATATATTATTTTCAAGGGTGAAAAAACGCCCCGCAAAAATAAATGGACAGGAGCTTTTGAAGATGGGAAATTATATTACATTGTCGTTGGAGTTGAATTTGTTTTTTCTAAGGATCATGAAAGAACATTCGCTGTTTCTGGAGTCAGGATTTCTTGTGAAAGAGGAATCATTGATTCAGAGATCTCAGTGGTTTAACCAGCAATTTGAGCAACTGTTGGCAGAAGTTACAAAAGTCAGCAATGGGGCGGTTGGAAAATCTGTGCTAGAGTCACAGGAGCTTTTCACGCCATATACAAAACATGCCGAGGAAAAGACCTGTAGGCTGACTGGAATTTCCATTGACACGGAAATCACGGCGGCGCAGGAAAATCTGTGCAGCGGCAGCGGCGTTCAGTTCCGGCGTCCCATGCATGTCGTGGTAAGGCGAATTAACCAAAAAGCGCTGCGGCTGGTCAGAGGGCTGATTGAATTAAAAGAAGAGGCCTTAAACGCAATAAAGAGATGTGAGATATTTGCATTTCAATATCCCCTGCTGATAGAGCATATCCTTAGAGAGGCAAGAATGTACGGAGGATTTTTGACGGAGCTGGAACGGCGGGGAACGATAGCTGCGCCTTGTATGCGAAAAACAGAAATTTTCTGGAATCAGATTATGATGGAACATGCATGGTTCATCCGTGGCCTTCTGGATCCTTGTGAAGAAGATCTTATCAAAACAGCAGACCAATTCGGCAAAGAATTCTGTTGTCTGCTTGCAGAGGCAAAGGAGAAAGAATGTGCCCAGATCGAAGAGATCGCAGCAAGAACGATCAAGCAGACGCAAGGCATCCGGGATTTCAAAGAGGCAGGAACGAAAGGAATATTGAAATGTGAGATTTCATCCATGATTCTGCCTCTTTTGGCTGATCATGTGCTGCGGGAAGCCAATCATTACCTGCGCATACTTGGGGAAGGCTGTGAATGCCAGTGCCAGGAGCCTGCGGATTCTGTACAATGCAGTTGAGAAAAAGATTCAATGGTTAAGAGGCTCGTTCTTCTTGTTTCATAAATTCAAACCCTCGGTCCTTGAAAACAAAAAGCCTAAAAAAATCAGTAAAAAGGTTGTTTTTTTGTGCATTTTACTGTATATTATAAGAAAGGAACCTGGGGTTCAAATTACAGAAGAAAGTAGGTGGCAGTATGAAGAAGTATAAGAGAAATTCATTCGAAGTAGAGGCCGTGCAGTATGAGGTTGGCAAGGGATTGGAAGATGGATTTATGCCATGGACGTCTGTATTAACTACAGGCTGGGTGTCTACGGATAAGCTTTTGAAGATAACTAGGGAAGATGGCACGGTGGTATGTCCCTTTATCCAGAATCGCAGAGGGATGATCTTTCTCAGAGAAGGAGACTATATCATTACAGAATACGACATGGAACGTCATGTCTGCGGAGCAGATAAATTTGCAGACCGTTATCATTCGTTGGAAGAGGAATGAGGGAATATAAGTCATGCCCAGTCAGCTTGCTGCGGGATGTCTGACTTTGTAAATCCTTTCAGATGGTCGGAAATAGGGCTGTCGCAAAACGAGAGATTTCTACAAATATGGCGCAGATATTGGCTGTATTGTTACGATGCGTCGTAGAATCTTCGTATTTTGCAGCAGCTCTCTTTTTGTTCCACAGAGGGGCTTTTTGACGCCCTAATCCACATGTAACCGCAAGAGTAATAAAAGATATTCCTCGATTAGGCAGGAGTATCTGACAAAAGGAGAGCATTGATGTCATTACAGTTGATTTTCGGAGGATCCGGAAGTGGAAAATCTGATTATGTATATCGAAGAATTTTAGAGCAGTCTAAGAGAGAGCCAGAACGCACCTTTTTTGTCCTGGTGCCGGAACAATTTACGATGCAGACCCAGCGGGAGCTGGTGGCAAGGCAGGAAAATCACAGCATTATGAATGTGGACGTGGTAAGCTTTCACCGGCTTGCCTACCGGATTTTTGACGAGCTGGGCATGAGGAACTTGAATTTATTGGAGGAGACAGGAAAGAACCTGGTGCTGCGGCGGGTGGCAGAAGAACAGCAGGACCAGCTAAAGCTGATCAAAGCCAGCATGAAAAAGACAGGGTATATCACGGAGATGAAATCGATCATTTCGGAGTTGACCCAGTATCGGATTGCGCCGCAGCAGTTGGACGTTTTGATTGAACAGAAACAACAGTCCCCCTTGTTTCGCCACAAGATGCAGGATATTCAAACGATGTACCAGGGATTTTTAGACTATCTTCGGGGAAAGTTTATCACGGCAGAAGAACTTTTGGAAGTGCTGGCACAGGAGGCGGAGCGCTCAAAGCAGTTGAAAGATTCTGTGATCGTGCTGGATGGCTTTACGGGATTTACTCCGGTGCAGTATCATTTGCTGCAAAGGCTGATGAAGCTGACGGGGGAGCTATTGGTTACAGTGACCTTAGATCAACGCGAGGATCCTTACCACAGCCAGGGGATTCAGGATTTGTTCTATATGAGTAAAAAGACGGTGCAGACGCTTACAGAGCTAGCGGCGAGTCAACATGTGGAGATCCGGGAACCCATATGGATCAAGCACGGCAGCAAGAGCCGTTTTGCTTTGGCTCCGTCCTTGCTTTGGCTGGAACAAAATTTGTTTCGTCCACAGCCGAAAGCGTTTCTTGCATTGCCAGCAGAGACGGAGCAAGAATTAAGGCAAGGCGTTTTTTTGTATTCTTTGCAAAATCCCAGGCAGGAGCTGGAATTTATTGCCAGAAAGATTAAGGGGCTGGTACGAGACTTGGGATACCGTTATAAGGATATTGCAATCGTATGCGGAGATGTGGAACTGTATGGCAAGTATGCCGAAAAAATCTTTCGTACATATGAGATTCCGTTATTCTTAGACACCACGAAAGATATTCTCTTTCACCCGATGACAGAATTTTTGAAAGGAGCGTTGCTATTGGTGGAGCAGGACTTTTCCTATGAGACGGTGATGGGATATCTGCGCTGCGGCTTGTCTGGTTATCAGATCGATGAGATCGACTTGCTGGAAAATTACCTTCTTGCTGAAAATATCCGGGGATTTTCTAGATGGCAGAAAAAGTGGGTGCGCCGAGGAAACGTCCAAGATCAGGCAGAACTGGATTTGATCAATCTGCTCAGGGAACGTCTCGTGGAGCAGATGGCGCCATTGCGAGAAGTTTTTCGCAAATGCAAGCCAGAAGGGCAGGCGGACAAAAAAGGGTTGAAAAAGGGAGAATACCGCACGGTGTTGGAAGAGTCCCAGGTGTTTTATAAACTGATCCGTTCGCTTGAGCTCGAAGAACGGCTTCAAGAATATCAAGAACAGTTTCAGCAGCAGGGGGAGACTGCTCTTGCGAAAGAATATGACCAGATCTATAAGGTGGTCATTGATTTGCTGGATAAGATGGTGGAGCTCTTGGGAGATGAGCGGATGCAGATCCGAGAATACCGCCAGATTCTTGAAGCTGGCATGGAGGCAGCGGCAATCGGCATCATACCGCCTGGCTATGACCGGGTGGTGCTTGGAGATATCGAGAGAAGCAGGCTGTCCGATATCAAGGTACTGTTCTTTGCAGGAGTCAACGACGGGCTGATCCCAAAGGCTGTAGAGCATGGGGGAATTATTTCCCAGGCGGACCGGGAACTTTTTGCAGCCAACGAGATGGAACTTTCCCCCACAGACCGGGAGCGCAGCTTTATTCAAAAATTTTATTTGTACCTCAATCTCACGAAGCCATCGGAACGGCTGTATCTTACCTGGTTTCGCGTAAGCCAGGAGGGAAAGGAGAGCCGGAAATCTTACCTCGTGAGAGCCATGGAAAAGATGTTTCCAGATTTCGTTCCGGTGCGTGTGCAAGAGCGTCCAGGCATGGAACTGGTAGTGACGCCGAAAAGCAGCCGCAAATTTTTTGTGGACGGTCTGAAAATGGCAAAACGGGGAGAACTTTCTTCGGAATGGATCGCGCTGTATCGGTGGTATGAAAAGCAGCCCAAATGGCGGGAACAGATTGCGCCATTTTTAGAGGCGGCATTTTACCAGTATCAAGGCAGCGACATGGGAAAGCAGGTCACCAGGGCGTTGTATGGCGATGTGCTCGAAAACAGCGTTACCCGGCTGGAACGCTTCAGCGCCTGCGCTTTCCGCCATTTCCTTCAGTATGGGTTGAAGCTTGAAGAGCGCAGCTTGGGAGAATTTGCCCCGGTGGATATGGGAACCATGTTTCACCAGGTGTTGGAATGTTATGCCAACGCCATGGAACGGGAAGGATATCATTGGTTTGACGTGCCAGAGGAGGAACAGGAACGGCTGATCTTGCAGGCGGTGGAGGAAGCGCTGGGTTCTGGATTTGACAGCCTGCTTTTTAGGGAAGCCCGGACTGCCTATTTGGTGGAGCGGATGAAGCGCATTTTGAAACGGACGGTTCAGACCATTGCGGAGCAAGTTAGGACTAGTCGCTTTGTCCCAGAAGGATATGAGATTTCGTTTTCCTTTGCAGAAAGTCTCGATGCAGTCAATTTTATTTTAAGCGACCAGGAGAAAATGAGGCTCCGGGGCAGGATTGACCGCATTGATACCCATAAGACAGAAGACGCTGTATATGTAAAAGTCGTGGACTATAAATCGGGAAACCATGATTTTCAGCTTTTATCCTTGTATCACGGACTGCAGCTTCAGCTTGTCGTATATTTGAATTCGGCGGTAGAGCTTTTAAAACGGAAATACCCAGACAAGCATGTTGCGCCAGGAGGGATGTATTACTATCATTTAGATGATCCTGTGATTTCTGGGAATTCAAAGAAGACCGACGCCGAGATTCAGGAAGAAATATTAAAGGAGCTAAAGCTCAAAGGCGTGGCGTCCCTGATAGAGGACCCAAGCGTCAGTCCAAAGGCAAAGAAAGCCGGGGAAGACGAGTTTCGGATTTTGTCTGGCTATGTGAACCATAAAATACAAGAAATTGGAAAGAAGATTTTTCAAGGCGAGATCGGCGCAAATCCTTATCAACTGGGAGAGGATACAGGCTGCGACTACTGTCCTTACCATGGGATCTGCGGATTCGATCCAGGCATTCCGGGGCAGGAATACCGCAAGCTGGAACATATGAAAGATGACGGGGAAATTTTGCAGAAGATGCAGCAGCAATTATCTGAGCAAGAGCCGCCTGCAGAAGAAAATATTAGAGTCAAAAAAGACTAAAAGAATTTGAAAATTCTTTCACAACTACCTGTTTGTGCCAAAAAGCACACAGAATGGAGGAAAGAGTGAAAGAATTTAGAATTCTTTCACAACTACCTATTTGTGCCAAAAAACGCACAGAATGGAGGAAATCATGGATAAGAAATGGACGAAGCAGCAACAGCAGGTGATTGACCTTAGAAACCGGAACTTGCTGGTTTCTGCGGCGGCGGGAAGCGGTAAGACAGCGGTTTTGGTGGAGCGTATCATTCAGAAAATTACCGACGATATACGTCCGGTGGATATTGACCAACTGCTAATTGTGACGTTTACCAATGCGGCTGCGGCAGAAATGCGGGAGAGGATTGGGAGCGCCTTGGGAAAAGCGTTGGAACGACAGCCGGGAAATGTTCGTCTGCAGCGTCAGCAGACTTTATTGCATAATGCGCAGATCACCACCATTCACAGTTTTTGCCTTTATGTGATACGCAATTATTTTCATCGGATTGACCTCGATCCAGATTTTCGGGTGGCGGAAGAAGGAGAATTAAAGCTTCTGCAGAGCGACGTGCTCGATCAGGTGCTGGAACGATATTACCAAGAGGCAAAGCCGCAGTTTCTAGCTCTTTCTGAGACTATCGCCACAGGAAAGACGGATCAGCCGTTGAAAGAGGCGATAGCAAAGCTGTTTGCGTTCGCCATGAGTTATCCCTGGGTGGAAGAATGGCTTTCGGACTGCGGCAAGCCCTTTCAAGTAACAAGCGAAGAGCAGTTTGACAGCCTTGCGGTTACCAGGGAATTGTTAGCATATTTAGAGAACTTGGCGAGCCAGTGGGCACGGCAGATGAGGCAGTGTTGCAAGATATGCCTTTTGGAGGATGGTCCCTGCGATTATCTCGAATTATTGGAACGTGAAGCCGCAGCCATGGAACACATAGCGCAGAGCCAGACATATCAGGCGTATTATGAGCGCATCCAGGGCTTTTCTTTTGGGCGTCTGCCGTCTTTGCGGAAATTTGCAGGGGATGCGGCTAAAAAAGATCAAGTGCAAAAGCTGCGCAATGAGGTGAAAGCCTCTGTAAAGAAGATCATAGAACAGTTTTTTTTCCAGAATCCGGCAAAGATGCGGCAAGATTTGCAGAACTGCCGTCCGGTGGCAGAGATGCTAATCGAGGTGACGCTCTCGTTTATCGATGCTTTTTCGCAGAAAAAAAGAGAAAAAAATATCTTGGATTTTAATGATCTGGAACATTTCGCCCTCAAGATCCTGGTAGAAGAAGAGAGTCATGCTCCCAGCCGTACGGCGCAGGAGCTTCGCAATCACTATGAAGAGATCATGATTGACGAATACCAGGATTCCAATTATGTGCAGGAAGCCATTCTGCGCTCAGTGTCCAAGGAGGCAGAAGGCGGGCACAATATCTTCATGGTGGGGGATGTCAAACAGAGCATTTACCGTTTCCGCATGGCGCGTCCTGAGCTTTTCATGGAAAAATATAATGCTTATACGCAGCAGGAAAGTGAAGATCAAAGAATAGACCTGCATAAGAATTTCCGTAGCCGCCCTGAGGTGTTAGAGACAGTCAACGATATCTTTTGCAAAATCATGAATCATGACATAGGAAACATTACTTATGACGCACAGGCGGCGTTATATCCAGGAGCTTCGTTTCCCCAAGGGACGCCAGGGATGTTTGACACAAGGATCGTGGTGATTAATCCAGAAGACAAAAATCCAGAGCTCAAAGTCCAGGAGCTGGAGGCAAGGGCGGTCGCAACGGAAATCCGCAGACTGATCAAGGAACAGAAAGTTACCGACCAGATGCCGTCAGAAAAAGATCAAGGAAGCGTCCGTAACCTGCGCTATTCAGATATCGTGATTCTCCTGCGTTCTATGACTGGATGGGCGGATATCTTTGTAAAGTCGTTGGGTGAGATGGGAATTCCTGCCCGGGCGGCGTCAGGAACTGGATATTTCTCGTCGATCGAAGTGCAAACGGCTTTAAATTTATTAAAGATCCTGGACAATCCCAGCCAGGATATCCCCATGGCGGCGGTATTGTCGTCTCCGGTGGTGGGGCTTAGCGGAGAAGAACTGGCAATCCTTCGAATACAGTTTCCTCAAGAAAGATTTTATCAGGCAGTGTTGCATTACTTGCCGCAACAATCACAGGCGGCGCAAGATCCTCTGGAGAACCACCTTGCATCTATAAAATTGTCACAGGACTCCAGAGAGAAGCTAGAGAGCTTTCTGGAATTGCTGCAGAAATTCCGAAGAAAGGTCAGCTATACGCCGATCCACCAGCTTTTGTATGAACTGCTAGAGGAAACGGGGTATCAGGCTTATGTGTATGCTTTGCCAGACGGCGAGATTCGCAAAGCAAATCTAGAGATGCTGGTAGAAAAGGCGATTGCCTATGAGAACACCAGCTACCGAGGGCTGTTTCATTTCATTCGTTACATGGACCAGCTTCAGAAATATGAGGTCGACTTTCCAATGGCAGAGGGGGAGGAGGCGGAAGACGCCGTGCGCATTATGAGCATCCATAAAAGCAAAGGTCTGGAATTTCCAGTGGTCTTTGTCTCTGGATTGGGAAAAATGTTTAACAGCCAGGATATCCGGGAGCGTGTGGTGCTGCATCCAGAGCTTGGCATTGGAATGGATGTCACAGACCTGAAACGGCGATTAAAAACGCCAGGGCTTACCAGGCAGCTTTTGGCAAGAAAGATTGCAATGGAAAATACCGGGGAGGAGCTTCGGATTTTGTATGTGGCGCTGACTAGGGCAAAGGAGAAGCTGATTCTGACCGGGGTGCTGAAAAAAGCGGAACAGAAATTGGCAGAGCTTGGCATTGCAGTTGTGGGAGAAGAACGGCAGCAGCCAGGACTTGGAGAACAAGCATTATTGCAAGAGCCAGGAGCCATTTCCTTTTTAAAAAGGCAGAACGCCAGTACCTTTTTACAGTTTATCTTGATGGCGTGCGCAGCTTATCCTGGCAAATATCCAGTGCATTTGCTGGAGATGGAGGATCTTTGCAGCGCCCAGGAGCAACATGCGGCAAGAGAAGAGCTGACTAAGATAGAATTGTTTGCCAGGTTAAAGAAAGCAGAACCGCAATGGGAAGAACAGGTTGCCAGGCGTCTGGCGTACCGTTATCCTTATGAGGAGGAAACGGTGATGCGCACCAAAGTGTCCGTGTCAGAGCTAAAGCGCCGCGCTATGGATGCGCTGCCAGAAGAACGGCACGTCCCTCGGATTGACTGGGAAAGCGGCAATATGCGTCAAGAAGAAGAGCAGCAGGATTCCATTGAAATAGACAAAGCAGAGGAGCAGAAAGATCACTATATTCCTAAATTCATGGAGCAGGGACAGGAGGTAAATACTGCCACAAACCGGGGAACGGCAATGCACCGGGTACTAGAATGCTATGATTTTACCCGCACGCTTGCATCCGTTGAGAAACAGCTTAGGGAAATGGAGGAACAGCAGAAGATAGATAAAAAAATGCGAAAGATGATCAATGTCTCTGCATTGAAACGTTTTTTAAACACTTCTTTGGGGAAGCGGATGCAGAAAGCGGCAGAACGGGGAAAACTGTATCGTGAAAAGCCTTTCGTGATGGGAAAGCCTGCAAGTGAAGCCTTGGCAGAAAGCAAAAGCCAGGAAATGCTATTGATCCAAGGGATTATCGACGTGTTTTTTGAGGAAGAAGACGGAATTGTGCTGATGGATTATAAGACGGACCGTGTGAAGACGGCTGAAGAATTATCCGAACGTTATCGAAAGCAGATGGAACTGTACCAGGAGGCGATTGAGCGTGCGTTAGGCAGTCCGGTCAAAGAGCGGATCATATATTCGTTTTGTTTGAATGAGATAGTCATAGTGTAAGGAACGAACAAAACCTTAGAAAGGATGAGCATATGAAATATAAATTGATTTTAGCCTCGGCGTCTCCCAGGAGAAAGGAATTATTAGAGCAGGTGGGTGCAGCGTTTGAAATCATTCCCGCCACAGCAGAAGAGGTAATCTCTTCATCCAGCCCCAAGGACGTAGTGATGGAGTTGTCGAGGCAGAAAGCCGAGGAAGTTGCAAGAAGAGCTTGGGAAGAGCCTGTGATAGTGCTGGGCGCCGATACGGTGGTGGCGCTTGAAGATCAGATTTTGGGAAAGCCTAGAGATCAAAAGGACGCCCAAAGGATGCTGGGGCTTTTATCAGGCAGGACGCACAGCGTGTTTACGGGAGTTACCCTGATTGTGAAAGCAGAAGGCAGGCAGCAAAGCCGTTCTTTCTATGAGGAGACCAAAGTGTCTATGTATCCCATCAAGCAACAGCAGATTTTATCTTATATCCGTACAGGGGAACCGATGGATAAGGCGGGGGCATATGCGATTCAGGGCAGGTGCGCCCTCTATATCAAGGAGATTCAAGGAGATTACAATAACGTGGTAGGCCTTCCAGTGGCAAGGATTTTTCAAGAGATCGCAGAATCAGGCATTGAAATTTTGTGAGATTCATACTATCATAGAGGTATCAGGAGGAAAAGAGAATGAATCAGTATGATGAAATGTGTTTGCAATGCTTTCTGGAAAAACAATCCCAGCTCTTTGATGAGACGGTTGCCCAAAGCCTTGAAGAGGCAGAGGAGTTCTTGGAAGACTGCATGGCGGTGGTTTGCGACAATATCAAAGATGTACGGGCATACTTTGAGGAGGAAGGCGCAGACGTCGCCCAGATGAGCAATGAGGAATTAGAAGAGGCCTTGGAAGTGTTTGCCCTGCCAGACGGCAGATTTCTGGTAGTGGAGGCATAGGGGACCGGAATATGGAGATCAATATGAAAAAATATGACGTGATTATTGTTGGCGCCGGGCCTTCGGGCATTTTTTGTGCCTATGAGCTGTTACGACAAAAGCCAGAGCTCAAGGTGCTTATGGTGGAAAAAGGAAGACGGATCGAGCAGCGGCAGTGCCCCAAGCGCAAGACGCGGGTCTGCGTCGGGTGTAAGCCTTGCTCTATTACGACAGGATTTGCTGGCGCAGGCGCTTTTTCCGATGGAAAATTGTCGCTGTCTCCAGATGTGGGAGGCAATCTCCCTGAGATTCTTGGCTATGACAAGGCTTTTGCATTGATTCAGGAATCCGATGAGATATATCTGAAATTCGGCGCTGACGCCAGCGTCTATGGCGTTGGGAAAGAAAAGGAGATCCGCAAGATCCGAAGAAAAGCGATCAATGCCAATTTAAAGCTGGTAGAATGCCCGATCCGCCACTTGGGAACAGAAGAAGGGTATAAGATATACAGCCGCCTGCAAGAGCATCTTTTATCGCAGGGGGTGGAGATGAAGTTTGGCACGATGGTGGAAAACGTGCGCATAGAAGATGGAAGAGCCGTGGCCGTAGTCACAAAAGAAGGAGAATCCTTTTATGGCAGGGAAATTGTCTGCGCCATTGGCAGGGAAGGAGCGGACTGGTTCAGCCATATCTGCAAGGAACATGGCATTGAGACGAAGGTGGGAACGGTTGATATCGGCGTCCGGGTGGAAGTGCGCGACGAGGTGATGGAATTTTTGAATAAAAACCTCTATGAGGCAAAGCTAGTATACCATACGCCGACATTCGATGATAAAGTGCGCACGTTCTGCACCAATCCTTCGGGGGAGGTGGCTGCGGAATATTATGAAAACGGCCTTGCCGTGGTCAACGGCCATGCCTATAAGTCCAACGACCTTAAGACCAATAACACAAATTTTGCCTTGCTGGTGTCTAAGAACTTTACCAAGCCTTTTAAGACGCCGATAGAGTATGGCAAGCAGATTGCCCAGCTCTCCAATATGCTATGCGACGGCAGGATCCTTGTGCAGACATTCGGAGACTTTCGCCGGGGCAGGCGTACGACGGAGGAACGTCTTTGCCGCAATAATTTGATTCCCACGTTAAAAGACGCAGTTCCTGGAGACTTGTCATTGGTTTTTCCACACCGGATCATGGTGGATATTGAGGAGATGATTTTCGCATTGGACAAGGTAACGCCTGGAATTGCCAGCGACGAGACTTTGCTTTACGGCGTGGAAGTTAAATTTTATTCCAACAAAGTAGTAGTAAATGAGCAGTTTGAAACGAACATCCCTGGACTGCGCGCCATCGGCGACGGCGCTTCTGTTACCCGGGGGCTGCAGCAGGCGTCGGCAAACGGCTTGAGCGTGGCGCGCAGCATAGTGGAAACGCTGGGCTAGATAAAGCCATGGAACAAAGATAAATGGAGAGGTTACAAATGAGAACGGATAAGAAATGGAAGATCATAGGCATTTGCGCACTTCTTTTGGCATGCTTGCCAGGATGTAAAATGGGAGACACGGAAGTGGTGGTCAATTCAAACGCCATGGAAAATGAGGTATTTAAGATTGAGGAAGAAGTCTGCACCCTTCCCCAGGCACGGGTGATACTGACCAATTATCAGAACATGTATGCGACCATGTATGACATTGATCTTTGGGAGCTGGACGCCGGGGACAACGATCTGGAAACCTATGTCAAGGATCTGACAATTTCCAGGCTGGCACAGATCATGGCGATGGATTTTTTGGCAAAGGACAAAGAAATTTCCCTGACAAAGGAAGAAAAAGACAAGGTTCGCAAAGCTGCGGAAACCTACTATGATTCTTTGAACGATGCCGAGAAAGATTACATGAAAGTGAAAAGGTCTGATATTGAAAAATTGTACGCCCGTTATGGGCTTGCCAATAAACTTTACACGTTTTTGACTCAGGGAGTGAATGACGAGGTCAGCGACGAGGAAGCCAGAGTGATGCAGGCATACCAGATCTTTGTCTCGGAAGAGGAGAAAGCTGGGGAAGTGGCGCGGCAATTAGAAGAGGGCGCTGACTTCCTTACGGTTGCCAACCTTTATAACGAGGCATTAGAGACAGAAGTATATTTTGGAAAGAATGACGTGGCAAAGCAAGTGGCAAAGAAAGCGTTTGCGTTGGAAACTGATCAGGTCAGCGGCAAAATCAAGGCGGATGACGGCTACTATTTTATCAAATGCGTCAATCACTATGACCAGGAAAAAACAGATGGCAATAAAGTAGTGATTTTGGAAAATCGCAGAAAAGAAGCTTTTGACGACGTATACCAGGATTTTTTAGAAGAACTGCCTTCGGAATTTAATGAGAAGGTATGGGAGAAAGTGAATGTGGAAATCAATGAGGATGTGAAGACAGATAATTTCTTCCAGGTTTATGAGAAATACTGTAATTGGTAACTTTGAAAAGCATATGGCGCAATTGCCTTTTGTCACCAAGGCATCAGAGCAAATACAATGACAAAGACCTGCTGCATCAGAGAGCGGCAATGGGATATGGGAGCCTGTATCATAGGCTTTCATATCCCGCAAGCAGTTCTCTCTTGCAGCAGGTCTTTATTACTGCAGGAAAATTCCTTGGAATTACCGATAAGACACTTTGTCGTATCAGTCTTGACAAATCAAAACTACTCTGGTAGTATAAAGATATCAAACTACTATAGTAGTACAAGGAGGAATTATATGGACGCAAAGCTTTTTGATTCGGAATTAAAAGTCATGGATGTCTTGTGGAGGGAAGGTGATTCTACGGCAAAGCATATCTCGAATGTGTTAAAAGAGGAAGTGGGGTGGAATGTAAATACGACCTATACGCTGATTAAGCGCTGTATCAAAAAAGGTGCGATTGAACGGTCTGAGCCTAAGTTTATGTGCCATGCCCGGATCCCGAAGGAAGAGGTGCAGAGAGCGCAGACGGATGAATTGATTAATAAAGTCTATGATGGTTCTGCGGACAAGTTGTTTGCGGCCCTGCTTGGCAGAAAGAAACTATCGCAGGAGCAGATCGAGCATTTAAAGAACATTGTGGGGGAGCTGGAGTGAGGTGACGGATTATGAGCTTATGGGAGATGAGCGTTTCTGGTGGAATTTTGATTCTGGTCGTACTTTTGGTCCGCAGCCTGTTTTTACATAAATTGCCAGGAAGAACCTTTCAGGCGTTGTGGTTCCTTGTCTTGCTAAGGCTTTTGCTCCCTGTTTCCATTCCGTGCAAGTTCAGCATTTATTCTGTTGCTGAAAAGTATCTGAAAGTATCTGAGCATCGATTGTCAGACGACGTTTTAAGACAGAGTCAGGAAATAGTTCAGGAAGGACTTTCGGGAACAGATGATTCAGGTGCAGCAGTCAGTTCTCTCGAGGCAAAAGAGGATCGAGGGACCAAAGGAAGCCTGGGGTGGACCGGCATCTATTTGGCAGGAGCGGCAATCTGCGCAGGATGGTATCTTTTTTCCTATTTGAGATGGAACAGAGAGTTTCAGACGTCTTTGCCAGCAGGGGAACGGACGGTGCAAGAATGGGCGGATTCACTTCCTGTGCGGCGCAAAATATCGATCCGCCAGTGGGATCGAACAGTAACGCCGCTGACTTATGGGATCGTTCGTCCGGTAATTCTGCTGCCTAAGGAGCTGGTCAATGAGAAGCCAGAACAGTTAAGATTTATATTGATTCATGAATATATGCATATCCGTCATTGGGATGCGTTGAAAAAATTGTTTTTGATTGTGACATGCTGTATCCATTGGTTTAATCCCTTGGTCTGGGTGATGAATCGTTTGGCGAACCAGGATCTGGAGCTTGCCTGTGACAAAAACGTGATCAAGCATATGGGACAAAAAATGCGCGCCCCTTATGCGCTGGCATTGATACATATGGAAGAAGAGAGAAACATGCGCATGTCCTGGGGAAATGGCTTCAATGAAAATGCAATAGAAGAAAGGATTGTTGCGATTATGAAAGAGAAAAAAATATCTATTTTAGCATGTATAACATCTTGTGTGCTGACAGCGGCAATTGTCCTGGCGTTTGCCACTTCGGCGCTTGCAATGAGCGGCCGCATGGCGCAGGAGAGCACTGCGACATATGAGGGAGACAGTGTCGAGCAAAGAACGGTGCAAGCTTCCCAAGCGACAAAGGTTGTGCAGGAGATTTCACAGACACAGGAGGGTCAAACTGGATTGTACGAAGAAATCTATAAACAATTCTCAGATGAAGTGGGACCTGACGCGGCGCAAGCACAAGCTGAAACGGAGGAGACATATCAAGGCTTTTGCGATGTTCCCAAAGAATATGCCGCTTTGGGGATCACTGCAAACCCTAAATCAGGGGGATGGGAATATGACGGCAAAAAAGTAGCAATATTGTATGATAAGGGAATATACACTTTCGCAGATAAGCCAGATGAGAAAAACCTTGTATATCTTGAAGTCTGCCGGGATTCCAAAAATAAGATAAAAAGTTTCCGGGAAGTGGATAAAGAGGGAATGCAAAAACTGCTGAAAGAGACAGGGCTTGTGATAGAGTAATCATAAAAAGAGTTTGAAAACCAAAGCAAGAGCAATGTGCGCCCGTGCGAGTGGATGTCACGATGTGGTTGCGCAGTACAATAAAAGGGCTGAGACTGTCGCACTAAGATCTTTACTTGTTCAAAAGGTCTTGCCGCTCATGCGGCAAAGACAGAATGCACAAAAATCACTCTGGAAAGCTAGCTTTCCAAGATGACTTTTGTGCATTTTGTTTGCATTGCTTTGCAATGGAAACCTTTTGAGCAAGTAAAGATCTTAGTGCGGCAGCCTCTTCTATACAAGATATGGGCGAGAGCTTTGCGCTCTCAATGTCGTATCTTGTATAGAACGCCTATCTTGTAACAGCCGCTTTGCAGATTATTTCGCCAGCAACAGCATGATCTGATTGCTTCTGGCAATGAATTTGCCCATGGCGTCTGGGGAGAGCGGGTGGTTGGCAAGCAGAGCCAAGTCATAAAGCTGCTCGCAGAACACGGGAACATGCTCAGAATCCTTATGCTCTAAGATGTAGGTCACCAGCTCGTTGTTGGCATTTAAGATCAAAGTCTGATCGCCGCCAAACATGGAGGGATCCATGCCTGCCATGCCATACATTTTCATCATGTCTTGCATTCTGCGCCCTTCTTCCGAGAGGGTGATTACAGAAGAGATCTCAGCATTTTTTAATTTTTCTACGGCTACTTTGAGATTTTCATTGTTCAGCGCCTTGCGGAAAGTTTCCGTGAGGGTGTCAGCCGCTTCTTTTAATTCTTCCTCAGAGACTTCCTCTTTGAGGGAATCTGTGAGATCTGAGTCAATGCGCACAAAACGGATTTTTTCATTTCTGCGCTCTAACTGGGTGATAAAGGAGGTGTCAATATTGTGGTCTAAAATCACGGCGTCCATGCCTTGCTCTTTGAACATGTTAATATACTGACCCTGTTGCTGCCTGTCCGTTACATAGTAAACGGGCTTGCGGCTGTCCTTTTGGTCTTCTGGCTGATCAGAAGCGGATTCGCTGTCTGCACCATCCGATGCTTCTTTCGCAGCGTCAGAATCTGCTTCGGCATTTTCGGCGTCTTCTTCCGTCTTCAGGCATTCCGGAAGCGTGAGGTATTTATCATCTAAATTTTTAAATAAGATATAGTCATTGATCTTATCGCAGAACTTTTCATCTTTGAGACAGCCAAACTTGATAAAGGGGCTGATATCGTCCCAATATTTCTCATAAGATTCTTTGTCTGTCTTGCACATGCCGCTCAATTTGTCAGCGACTTTCTTTGTGATGTAATCAGAAATCTTTTTTACGAAGCCGTCGTTTTGCAGTGCGCTTCGAGAGACGTTCAGCGGAAGATCCGGACAGTCAATGACGCCCTTTAACAGCATCAGAAATTCCGGGATCACTTCTTTGATATTGTCTGCGATAAATACCTGGTTGTTATATAATTTGATGGTTCCCTCGATGGAATCATATTCAGTGTTGATTTTGGGGAAATACAGGATTCCTTTGAGGTTGAACGGATAGTCCATGTTCAAATGGATCCAGAATAGCGGTTCCTTATAGTCCTGGAACACTTTCCGGTAAAAGGCCTTGTATTCCTCGTCCGTACAGTCATTGGGGTGCTTCGTCCACAGCGGATGGGTATCGTTTAAGGAGACAGGGCGCTTTACGATTTTAGCTTTCTCGGTCCTGGGAGAGATCTCGACCTGCTCTTTGGTGCCGTCCTCATTTTCTTTCTCTTCGAACTTTGCCTCCTCGACGATGGTTTCAATGACCTTGTCCTTTTCGGTTACCTCGTCAGCGGGGATGGTCTCATATTCTTCCTCGGCATTTTCTTTTGCGAGGTAGATCGGGGTGGGCATAAAAGAACAATATTTTTCAATGACTTCCTTTGCGCGGTATTCGTTGGCAAATTCCAGGCAGTCTTCATTTAAGAACAAGGTAATCTCTGTGCCCACTGTGGTCTTAGTACCGTCGCACATGTCAAATTCCGTGCCGCCGTCACATTCCCAGTGAACAGGGACGGCGTCTTTCTGATAGGAGAGGGAATCAATGTGCACTTCGTCTGCCACCATGAAAGCAGAATAAAAGCCAAGACCGAAATGACCGATAATCTGCTCCTCGCTGGCTTTGTCCTTATATTTTTCCAGGAAATCCGTGGCTCCGGAAAATGCGATTTGATTAATGTATTCCTCCACCTCGTCAGCAGTCATTCCCAGGCCATTGTCAATGAACTTAAGCGTCTTTTCCTCCGGGTTTACCAGAATCTGAATTTTTGCCTCATAGTCTGCGGGCATTTCGTATTCGCCCATCAGATCCAGTTTTTTCAGCTTGGTAATGGCGTCGCAGCCGTTGGAAATTAACTCACGGTAAAAAATATCGTGATCGGAATAGAGCCATTTTTTTATAATGGGGAAAATATTGTCGCTGTTGATGGAAAGGTTTCCGTGTTTGTTACTCATAAAATTACGCTCCTTTGTTTTCATTTAAGGTTTCTGTATTTAATCTAAAAAAGATTGTAATACCCAAAAATGAAAAAGTCAATAGGAAATTAGCACTCTCTGTAAAAGAGTGCTAACAAATACTGGAAAAGCAAGGAAAATCAAGGGCTGCACGAATTATTAAAAGTTTATAAACTAGAAACGTTTGTTGACACTTGGCTATATTTATCTTAAAATGAAAAGGCAGGGTAATAATATAGAAGTAAAGAGGTGGCCGATGAATAATCAGTTATTAAAAAAGTATGAAGCCATGGGGTTTGATAAGGGGCAAATGGAAGAAATTCGTCAGGGAATTGAGAAAGGGCTGGACGTATCCTGGTATACTTCTGTAAATTATGACTGGTTTCAGATGGAAGAGATTAAGAAAGGACTGGAGTGCGGACTGGACGTGTCCGTTTATGCCAGGCCAGAGATTTCTTATGACCGTATGCGTCAGATCCGCAAAGGTCTGAAAGAAGGCATAGATCTATCAGAACATCAAAAGCTGGGAGCAGGATATCTTCGGCAGATCCGCAAGGCAAAGCAGAGAAATGTTAATATTTTTCCTTATATCACCGAGGGGTACGAGCCAGATCAGTTGGAAGAGATCCGGCTGGCTTTGGAGCACAAGGCAGATGTAAGCTCTTTCCTGATCAAAGAGTTTCTAGGAGAATCGATACGGGAGATCCGGCTGGGCGTGGAAGAAGGCCTGGACGTAACCGTGTATGCGAAAATTAACTTTGGCTGGCAGCAAATGAGAGAGATCCGGCTTGGCCTGGAACGACGTGTGGACGTATCTATATATGCAAGGGAATTGTACCGTTGGCAGCAGATGAGAGAGATCCGGCTTGGCCTGGAAGAGGGACTAGACGTATCAGCTTATAGCAGCATGATGTACTCGGCAAAAGAGATGGAGAAGATCCGCAAGAAGATGATGACGCAAGCGGATGCTACGGAAGATATTCAGTTTGAAATGCTAGAAGAGCAGGCGAAGCTTGCGTCCGAATGCCTGGTGACAGTGAGCCAGGACAAAATGGAAGCATATGTGACGCTGGAAAAAGGATCCTGCAAGACAAAGAATGAAATCATGCGCCTTCTGGCAAAGGAAAATATCGTATTTGGAATTAAACAGGATAATATAGAGAAATATTTAAAAGAATCGGATCATGCAACCAACCGTTTTCTGGCTGCAGAAGGGGTAAGGCCAGAACGGGGCAGGGATGGATACTATGAATTCTTTTTCCGGACAGGGATTCCCCAGATTCCCGCCATCCGGGAGGATGGCTCGATTGACTATAAAAATACCGTGTATTTTGAGCAAGTGAAGGCAGGGCAGGTGATCGCTGTATATCATGAGGCTCAGCCAGGAATGGGAGGAAGAACGGTGGACGGCACAGAGCTTCCGGCTCAAGGAGGGCAGGAGAAGCAGATGCTTAAAGGAAGAGGGTTTCTGCTTTCCCAGGATAAGAAGACTTACATTGCCAGAGAGTCCGGGAAGATTGAGCTCAAAAATAATGAGATTACCATACAGCCGCTTCTGGTGGTCGACGAGGTAACCATCTCCACGGGCAATTTGCGCTTTAACGGAAGCATCTGGGTCAGAGGAAACGTGGGAAGCGGAGTGGTGATACAGTCAAAAGACGAATTGATTGTAGAAGGAAATGTGGAAGCTGCCCATCTGCAGAGCGGGCAGAAGATTGTCATTAAAAAAGGCGTTTCCGGCGGCGGCCTTGCCGTCATCGAATCAGCAGGAGATATTCATGGAAAGTTTTTTGAGGGAGCGTCTCTTACTGCAAATGGCGGAATTTATGCAAATTATGTCATGAACAGCAACCTGATAGCCGGAAAGGACATTATGATTTCTGGTACGAGAGGAGCGATTATCGGTGGCAGCGCAGCGGCAGTCCAGGGGATTGAGGCGCATCATATTGGAAACCGCGCCGGACTGCTTACCAGTATCTTCCTAGGAGTCAGTCAGGCGATGATTGAAAAGGAAGAAGAAGCGGAGATGAAATTAAAGAAATTCCAGTCGGAGCTTGCAATTTTTGAGGAAGCCTATCGGAAGCTGCAAAAGCAATATCCGCCGGAGATCAGGAATGGGATGGACTTATACCTGAAAGTGGAACAGGCTACTTATATCAAGCGTAAGCAGATGGAATTGCAGATGGAACGTGCCAAGGAATTAGAGCAAAAGCGCAGCAAGGCAAATGAGGCGAAAATGGTGGTGCATGGCATTCTCAATGCCGGTACCGTGGTGCAGATGAACGGGATGCATTGGAGCGCGGCCAATTCTGTGAAAAATGTCACAGTGCGTCTGTCATTCAAAGAAATCGGCGTATTTCGGAATTAAGGAGGGTACATATGAATCGGGATAAAATGTTGATTGTGGATGATATGGAAAGCAACCGTTTGATTTTGGCGGAGATTTTTCGCTCAGATTACCAGATCCTGCAGGCAGGCGACACGGCGGCGGCGCTGCAGACGTTGGAACAGTATCAGAAAGAGACGGCGGCGGTATTGTTGGACTGGCACTTGTCGAACGAAGACGGCAGCAGGGTCTTGGAAGTGATGAAGAAAAAGGGATGGATGAATCACATTCCAGTACTGATTGTCACGGCGGAGCATTCCGCCGAGGTCGAAAAAAAGTGTATTCGCATGGGAGCCTCCGACTTGATTCGAAAGCCGTTTGATCCAGATGTGATTAAAAACCGCGTCTATAATAACATATCTTTGTACCAGCACAAGAATCAGATGGAAGCGAAAGTGCGGGAACAAAACCAGATGTTGCGCAAGCAGTACGCTGTGATGAAGCTTCAGGCGGAGAAATTAAAAAAGAGCAATGAGAAAATGATTGATATCGTGTGCAATATTTTAGAGCACCATTATCCTGAGTTTTCGGAAAATATGCAGATTACAAGGGAGATCAGCAGGATTGTCGGAAAGAATGTCATGCAGAATTATCCCGAGTACAAGCTGACAGACCAAGATGTGGAGGCCATTGCGGAACTGTCTTCTCTGCGTGATATCGGAAAGCTCTTAATCTCAGATCATGTGCTGTATAAGCCGGCAAAGCTTACAAAGGAAGAGACAGAGTATATGAAGTCTCATACGACCAAAGGCTGTGAGATCATGAAAATGATGAAAGATCTGCAGACGCCTGAGTATCATAAAAAGAGCATGGAGATCTGCCGCTATCACCATGAGCGTTATGACGGAACGGGATATCCAGAAGGATTAAAAGGAGACGAAATACCGATTTCTGCGCAGATTGTATCCGTGGTAGACGCATATCACGCCTTAATCACGGAACGTATTTATAAACGGGCTTACTCTAAAGAAGAAGCATATTATATGATCCTGGGCGGGGAATGCGGGATTTTTTCTCCTAAGATCATGGAGTGCTTCCGCATGTCGAGAACAGAGATGGAGGCAATCAATGCTGATGCAGAAGAAAGCGCCTGAGAATGGAAGACGTTAGGGAGGGAGCCTATGGCAGAGCATACGAAGGGAAGCATGATCAGCGGGAACCCCGCAAAGGCGTTGATTGGATTCACGCTGCCCATGGTGGCAGGAAATCTTTTTCAGCAGTTTTATAATATAATGGACTCCATCATTGTGGGAAACGTGGTGGGAGAAGAAGCGCTTGCGGCAGTGGGCGCTTCTACTGCTGTCACCATGTTGTTTGTGATGGTGGCAATTGGAACGGGCATAGGCTGCTCGGTGGTGATTTCCCAGCTATTTGGGGCGAATCAGCTAGAGAAAATGAAGACGGCGATTTCTACGGCTCTGTTCTCAATTCTGGGATTCAGTATTTTTCTCAGCATCGTGGGGAGCATGATTAATCGGGGACTAATGCGACTGATGGGAACGCCGGACAATGTGTTTGAGGAAGCGGCGGACTATATGCAGATTTATTTCTTTGGATTTGCATTTCTTTTTCTATATAATGCATTTTCTGCAATATTTAACGCATTGGGGGATTCCAGAAAACCGCTGTTGTTTCTAATGTTTTCTTCGCTGTTAAATATCGGTCTCGATCTTTACTTCGTGGCAGAACTTCACTTGGGCGTGGCAGGGGTGGCCTGGGCTACCCTGATTGCACAGGGTATTTCTGCGCTTTTGTCTTTCTTTTTTCTGATGCGTAAGCTGCAAGGATTAAAGACCGAGACATTTGCTAAGTTTGACGTCAGCCTTCTGGCAAATATGGTAAAGGTAGCGATACCAACCATCGTTCAGCAGTCCATAGTCTCAGTAGGGATGCTGCTGATCCAGTCTGCGGTAAACCGGTTTGGTTCCAGTTTTCTTGCAGGATACACGGCGGCGACGAAGATCGACAGTATTGCGATTGTCCCGATGGTGGCCGTGGGGAATGCGGCGTCTACTTATACGGCTCAGAATATGGGGGCGAAAAAGCCGCAACGCATTGGACAAGGATACCGGCTCTGTCTTCTGATGGCAGTCTGTATCGGGCTTGCCATTGCCCTCCTTTTGCATTTTACAGGGGACGGTTTCGTAGGGCTGTTTTTAAATTCGGATTCCAGTGCGGAGGCGATCTCCATCGGGGCGCGTTATCTTAGCACGGTTTCCATGTTCTATTTTGTGATGGGAATCATGAATGTCAGCAACGGAATACTGCGGGGGGCGGCAGACATGAGGTGGTTTTTATGCAGCAGTCTTTGCAATCTTGCCGTCAGGGTATCTTTGACGTATGCTCTGGCAGATGCCACTGGGGGAATGATCATATTATGGGCAAATCCCGCTGGCTGGGCAGTGGGGCTGATGATTGCCGGATTCCGGTATTTTCAGGGTGGCTGGAAGCAAAAGCAAATCATATGAGTTTGACATAAGGAACGTATCATTTGGAGCTTTTCGTTGAGTTCAAGGCTAGTCAATGTTATACTGGAATTGCCGATGATGCAAACGAAAATTATAAAAAGGAAGAACGAAAGAGTGTGCTTATTCTTTCAGGACTGCCTGTTTGTGCAAATATGCACAGAATGGAGGAAAAGATTTGGAAGCAAAGGAAGTGAAAGTCTTAGACGAGATTTTAGCGGCTCATGATAACAGTCAGACGGCCGTTATTGCGATTATGCAGGACATTCAGAAGGTATACCGGTACTTGCCAGAAGAAATGCTTTGCTATATTGCTAGGAAGCTGCACTTGAGCGAGGCGAAAGTGTATGGGGTGGCAACATTTTATGAGAATTTCTCCCTCGAGCCTAAGGGAAAATATGTGATTAAGATCTGCGACGGAACGGCGTGCCATGTGCGGCAGTCCACAGCCATTTTGGAAGAAATCCGAAAGATTCTTGGGGTTACGGCTGCAAAGCCCACTACGGACGACATGATGTTTACGGTGGAGACGGTGTCTTGCCTGGGCGCCTGCGGCCTGGCTCCGGTCTGCACGGTCAACGACGCAGTGTACCCGGCGATGACGCCGGAGAAAGCAAGGCAACTGATTCAGGAGTTAAGAGAAGGCAAGGCTGTCGGAGAGGGGGCTTGTGATGAGAATTAATACCAGGCAGGAGCTGGAAGCGAAAAGAAAAGAATATGCAGCGTCCTTAAAGACACAGAGAAAGCAGATCCTGATTTGTGCCGGGACCGGATGCGTGGCGGGAGGCTCGCTAAATATCTACGCCAGAATGCAGGAAATTCTGATCAAACGGGGCATTAAATGTTCCTTAGTGCTGGAAAAAGAACCTCATGATGAGAGCATTGGACTCAAAAAATCCGGCTGTCATGGGTTCTGCGAGATGGGTCCTTTGCTTCGGATAGAGCCAGAAGGAATTTTATATGTCAAGGTTCAAACAAAAGACTGTGAGGAGATCATTGACAAGAGCATCGTGGCAGATGAGATTATTGAGCGCCTCGTGTACCATGACAAAGAGGGCAAAGCTTATGAAAAGCAGGATGATATTCCGTTCTATAAGCAGCAGACCCGGGTGGCCTTGGAGGACTGTGGAAGGATTAATGCGGAGTCCATCAAAGAATACATAGCGGTAGGCGGTTATAGCGCCGTGGCAAAAGCATTGTTTGACATGACGCCTTTGCAGATCGTGGACGAAGTGTCTGAGGCTTCCCTGCGGGGACGGGGAGGCGGAGGCTTTCCCACTGGACGAAAATGGGCGCAGGTGCTGGCGCAGCAGGAGGAGGTCAAATATATCGTCTGCAACGGCGACGAGGGCGATCCAGGCGCGTTTATGGACCGCAGCATGATGGAAGGCGATCCTCACCGGGTGATTGAAGGGATGCTGATTGCTGGAATTGCCACGGGCGCGCATTACGGGTATATCTATGTTCGCGCAGAATATCCCCTTGCAGTAGAGCGGTTGCAGAATGCGATTCATAAAGCGCAAGAAAAAGGACTGCTAGGAGAGAACATCTTAGGCTCGGGATTTTCCTTTGATTTGAAAATCAGTCAGGGCGCAGGCGCATTCGTGTGCGGGGAGGGCTCTGCATTGACAGCTTCCATCGAAGGAAACCGTGGCATGCCAAGAGTCAAGCCGCCTCGTACCGTGGAGAAAGGGCTGTTTGAGAAGCCGACAGTGTTGAATAACGTGGAGACTTACTGTAACGTGCCTCCGATCATCGATAAAGGAGCAGAATGGTATAAGACCATCGGGCCAGACAACAACCATGGAACCAAGGCGTTTGCCCTTACTGGGAATGTAAGAAATACTGGATTAATCGAAGTTCCCATGGGAACGCCTCTGCGAAAAGTCATCTTTGACATCGGCGGCGGCGTCAAGGGCGGCGGATTTAAGGCGGTGCAGATCGGCGGGCCCTCCGGCGGCTGTCTGTGCATCAATCCCAGCGAAGATCATCTTGACCTGCATTTGGATTTTGACTCTCTAAAGAAGGTAGGCGCAATGATTGGAAGCGGCGGCCTGGTGGTCATGAATGATAAGAGCTGCATGGTAGAAGTCGCCAGATTTTTCATGAATTTTACGCAAAATGAATCTTGCGGCAAATGCATTCCCTGCCGGGAAGGCACGAAACGGATGCTGGAGCTGTTAAATGATATCTGTGAAGGCAGGGGCACGATGGGACATATCCAGCTTTTAGAAGAACTAGCGGAGACGATATCCGCTACGGCTCTGTGCGGCCTTGGCAAGACGGCGGCTTCTCCGGTGGTCAGCACCATGAAATATTTTAGGGAGGAATATCTTGCCCACGTAGTGGAAAAGAAATGTCCGGCAGGTCAGTGCAAGGCATTGGTAACGTTTGAGATTGATCCTCAGTTGTGCAAAGGCTGCAGCAAGTGTGCCAGAGTCTGTCCAGTGGGTGCGATTTCCGGCGAGATCAAGAAGCCTTTTGTGATTGATGCAAGCAAATGTGTCAAGTGCAAAGCCTGTAAAGAGGGTTGCAATTTTGGCGCAGTAAAAGAAGTGTAGGAGGACGGACGTGGAAAAATATATGATCATTGACGGAGAGCGTGTACCGTTCACCGATGAAAAAAACATCCTTGCAGTGATTCGTAAAGCGGGAATTATTTTGCCAACTTTTTGTTATTATTCGGATTTGTCCATTTACGGCGCCTGCCGTATGTGCGTGGTGGAGGATCATCGGGGAGGCATTGTGGCTTCTTGTTCCACTCCGCCCAAGGACGGCATGGAGATCCGCACCAACACGCCTCAGCTTTACTATCACAGGAAGCGTATCTTAGAACTGCTTTTGGCGGCGCACTGCAGAGATTGCACTACCTGTGAGAAAAATGGAAAATGCAAGCTGCAGGAACTGGCAAACCGCTTTTCTATCCCTGGGGTGCGGTTTGAAAATACCAATCCAATTCGTCCCATTGACACTTCTTCCAAGGCGATCGTGAGAAATCCCAACAAATGCATTCTCTGTGGCGATTGTGTCAGAGTATGTAGCGAGATCCAGCATGTGGGAGCCATTGACTTTGCACATCGTGGCGCTGATATGGAGATTTCCACGGCATTTGGACGGGATATTGCAGATACCAATTGCGTCAACTGTGGACAATGTGCGGCAGTCTGTCCCACTGGGGCAATTACCATTAAGAATGATACGCATGACGTCTGGGAGGCGATCCACAATCCCAAGAAACGGGTGGTGGTTCAGATTGCGCCTGCGGTCCGTGTGGCAATCGGGGAAGGATATGGTTACGATCCTGGAGAAAACACGATTGGAAAGCTGATTGCCTCTTTGCGGATGCTGGGCGTTGACGCTATTTTTGATACCTCTGTGGGAGCGGATCTTACGATTATGGAAGAGGCTCAGGAATTGGTGGAGAGTTTAGAAGAAACAGAGCGCAAGTATCCGCTGTTTACCTCCTGCTGCCCAGCTTGGATTCGCTATGTTGAAACCCAGTATCCTCATGTGATGCCTTACGTTTCCACTTCAAAATCTCCGATGCAGATGTTTGGCGCAGTGATCAAGGAATATTATAAAAAACAGGATCAGAAAGAAGGCATGGAGACCGTGTCCGTGGCGATCATGCCTTGTACGGCGAAGAAATTCGAGGCTTCCAGGGAAGAATTCGTGCGCAATGGAATAAAAGACGTGGATTATGTGCTGACCTCGGAGGAAGTGATTGGAATGTTCAAAGAGATCGGGATTCGTTTTGACCGTCTAGAGCCGGAAGCATACGATATGCCGTTCTCGATTTATTCCGGTGCCGGCGTGATTTTCGGAGCCACAGGCGGCGTGACAGAGGCGGCAGTGCGCCGCGTTGTGAAAGACAAGAGCCCCAAAGCCTTAAAAGAAATTGAGTTTATCGGCGTTCGCGGCATGGAAGGCGTCAAAGAATGCCAGCTTGACTTAGGGAAGCGCACAGTGCGGATCGCAATCGTCAGCGGCCTGGGCAATGCAGACCGCCTGCTTCAGAAGATCGAGAGCGGGCAAGAACATTTTGACTTTGTGGAAGTGATGGCGTGTCCCGGCGGTTGCGTTGCCGGAGCAGGACAGCCTTTTGCCCGTTCCACGGAGAAACGGATGCGCGCAGAGGGACTTTACAAGAATGACAAGGCGCTTCAGATTAAGCGCAGCGAGGAAAACCCTCTGGTGGACAGTTTGTACCAGGATCTTTTAAAGAACAGAGAACATCAACTACTGCATGTGAATTATATGCATGAATAGCAAAGGAGCATCCTGTATGGCATACGGCAAGAGGTAAAGAATTGCGTCATTTCTGCCGAAAAACATAGAAAGAAAGGAGGACGGCTATGAATGTTTCACTTACAAGCATCACCACGGATGCTTATAAAAAGGGATCTGTATTCGCCGGAGGTCTTCCTGTGCTACAGAATAACGGGCTGAAGAGTACTCAGGAGAAGGCAGAACGTCAGCAAAAAGCGCAGAATGAAGTTGCATTCTGGGAGAAACAGAAGGAAAACCTTAAGAATAAGGAATGTGATTCTGTGGAGGAGATTGCAGAGAAGCTCAAAGCCCTGCACAGTTACGAGGATGAGATTGCTGCGGTAAAGAAATCCTTTAACAATGAACAAATGTGGCACATTATGGATGAGGCAGAAGAGATTGGCGAGAAGATTGCAGAGGCAGCGGAAAAGATGGAACCAAAGACTGCGGAAGAAAGAAGAGAAGAGGCCGCAGAGGAAGCTCTGGAGACGGAAAAGGACGAGAGCGTATTGGAAGAAATGATGGACGAGACCATAGAAGCTGCAGAAGAAGTCACCGATTTGACAGAAGAAATGGAAGAGATCAAAGAAGAGATCGACAAGCAGAAAGAAAATCTCGAACAATCGGAAAATCTCGAACAGTCTCAAGATCTTGCAGGGCAGTCGAATGAGATTCCAAAGGGCGAAGGCGCTTTGTCAAAGCTTGCCGAGGAAGTGCAACAGATCAAGGAAGAAAAGCAGGAAGCAGTAGAAGAAGAGAAGCTTGCCGCAAGGCAAGCAAGGAATCTGGAGGCCTACAAGGCTGCAGAGAATAGATACCGTTACCAAGCCATGGATATGAAAGTGTAATCGCACGGGGGTTTTTGTGCCCTAAAAATTCAGCAAATGAAGAGAGAGTCCCAGGGGATTTCAGGCGCTAGAAAAAGCCGAAATTACATGGGGCTCTCTCTTATTGGGAGTCGGGAGCAAAATTGTCATCAACCGACAACTCTTTCTGTGAGATATTTTTCCGTCTTGACAGAATGACTGCCCTCATGTATCCTTTATCTAATAACCTTTGACAGGCAGTGAGGAGGGATTGCTTTGTTGAGAATTGGATGCCATTTGTCTTCTTCCAAAGGATATCTTGCCATGGGAAAAGAGGCGGTGAAAATCGGGGCCAATACCTTTCAGTTTTTTACCAGAAATCCCAGGGGCGCAAAAGCAAAACAATTGGATCTAGCGGATGTTGAGCAGTATCTGGAATTTGCCAAGGAACATGGAATTGCACAGATTTTAGCGCATGCCCCTTATACCTTGAACGCCTGCGCCAAGGATTGTGACTTGCGCAGATTTGCTTATGAAACCATGTGCGATGATCTTAAGAGGCTTGCCCATATTCCAGGGGCCATGTATAATTTCCACCCTGGAAGTCATGTGAAGCAAGGAGCGCAAGCAGGCATTTCTTATATTTGCGATTTACTGAACCGGATGAACGAGCAGGGGCATGAGACGACGATATTATTGGAGACCATGGCTGGAAAAGGAACGGAAATCGGAAGAAGCTTTGAAGAGCTTCGGGCGGTGATTGATCAGGTGGAAGACAGCCGCCGCCTGGGCGTGTGCCTGGACACTTGTCATGTATTTGACGGGGGATATGATATAGTCAACGATCTGGATGCGGTGCTCAAGGAATTTGACCAGGCGATCGGTATCAAACGGCTTATGGCCATTCATCTAAACGACAGCAAGAATCCTCTGGGCAGCCATAAGGACCGTCATGAAAAAATTGGGGAGGGAGAGATCGGGCTTGCGGCTTTTGTGTCCATTGTCACCCATCCCAAGCTGAGGCAGCTTCCTTTTTATCTGGAAACGCCCAATGATTTAGATGGCTATCAGCGGGAAATCGCCCTACTCAGAGAGAAGGCGGAACATGAAGAGGCATAGAGGTTACCGACATTCACACAAATTGGCTGACATGGATTTCTATGCCTGTCATTCAGGGCTCCGTGATTGGAATGGGTGCTACAAGGTGGGATCGGCGTTATGGATTTTACTTTTATGCCTTGTCTTGGACAATCTCTGGGTCTCCATATTTGTGATCGTCACCATGGGAGCTTTAAATAGGAAAGGGAATCGCATTGAGATCAGAGCGTATCTAAGATTGCTAAGAATTCCAATCTTCTTTTTGGCTACAGGATGCGCGGTTCTTGCATTTGAGATATCGAAAGAGCCGGCGGGCGAATGGAGCGTGGCTCTATATCAGTGTTATCTATATGCGGACGCAGAGCGCCTGTGGCAGGCGGCAAAGCTTTTCTTCCGGGCAATGGGCGCCGTCAGCGCCATGTACTTTATGGCGTTGTCCACTCCGGCCTGGGAGCTTGCGTCAGTGCTTCAAAAGATCCATGTGCCCAAGGTTTTTACAGAGTTGATGCATATGATTTACCGCTTTATTTTCATTCTCGCCAAAGTACGCAAAACTATGAAAATGGCGGCATGTTCCCGGATGGGAGATGTGGATTTTAAGACGTCTTGCCGGACGTTTGGGCAGATTGGAGGTAATTTGCTGATTGTGTCTCTGAAAAAGGCAAATACATATTATGACGCCATGGAGTCAAGAGGTTACGAAGGGGAAATGCCTTTTTGGGAGCAGGAGAAGCCAGTAAGGATGTGGCAGATCCTGGCGCTGGCAGCATATACCATGGCGCTGGCGGCCCTATGGTTTTGGAGGAAGCCATGAGAGAAGAAATTTTGCAGGCGCAGCGTTTGAGCTATACTTATCAGCTGGGCAGTCCTGCTTTGTCAGAGGTCAGCCTGTCTGTGGCAAGGGGGGAGAAAATTGCAGTGATGGGGGCGAACGGCGCAGGAAAATCAACGTTTTTCTTGTGCTTAAACGGGGTCTTGGAGCCGGAAACGGGTGAAATCTATTATCAGGGCACGCTTGCCAAGCGTAGGACGTTGCGCCGCCATGTAGGATTTGTTTTCCAGGACGCCGACAACCAAATCATTGCCTCTACGGTAGAGGCGGAGGTAGCGTTTGGGCCTATGAATTTAAAGCTTCCAAGATCAGAGATCAGAGAACGGGTGGAAGAGGCGTTAGAATATATGGATTTACAGGCTTACCGGCAGCGGCCGCCTCATTACCTCAGCGGAGGGGAGAAAAAAAGAGTCAGCATTGCAGACATCATCGCCATGGAACCGGAAATCATTCTTTTTGACGAACCTTCGTCTGCACTAGATCCATTGAGTGCAGAGATGTTAGAACAGGTTTTGGAGGATTTGTCCAAGGAGGGTAAAACACTCTTGATTTCTACTCATGACGTGGATTTTGCCTATCGGTGGGCGGAGCGGGTCGTAGTGTTTGACCACGGGAAGATCCTGGCGGACGGCAAGACGCAGGACATATTTGGACAAGAACAGGTGCTGCGGCAGGCGCACTTGAAGAAGCCACAGATGTTAAAAGTGTACGAGGTGCTTTTGGAGAGAGGGGCTATCCAGGCGGGAAGCCGTCCTAGGAGGGCGGAGGAGCTTGCAGATTGTATGGGAGGCGTGTCGGGATGAATGAAACATATAAGCAGTATTTAAGTTATGTCAAAGAATATTTGATGGAGCACAAAGGAATGGAATCTCCTAATCCCCTGCATCCATTTCGGTCAAGGTTCCAGCATACGATCCGGGTGCTGCATTGGTGCATGAGGCTTGCCGAGGGAAGGGAAGATGTGGACTGCGAACGATTGTGTACGGCGGCGATCTTTCATGATATCGGTTATACAGACAGGGATAATGAGCATCATGCAGAGCGCAGCGCCGAGGCATTTCGGGCGTATGCCAGGCAAAAGGGGTTGGAGGAGGGGCTTTCTAGAAAAATTGAGCGGATGATTGCCTGTCATTCCGATAAAAGCCTGATCAGAAAACCAGGGACAGAGTTAGAAACTATTTTATTGATGGAGGCAGATCTGTTAGACGAGGAGGGCGCCATGGGGATTGTCTGGGACTGCATGTCAATGGGAAATTTACATGCATCCAGCTACGCCAGGGCATACTACCATATCATGGAAAGCTCTAATAAAGAAGAGCCGAATCCCATGGTGACAGAGCGGGCAAGAAACATATGGGAGGAAAAAAAGGGGATCGTATCAAAATTTGCCCATCTGCTGGAACAGGATTTGATGATTGGCAGCGAATATTTTGAGATATAGGCAGGCGCCATGTGGGGACAGGAAATTTGTCTTCGCATCGACCTGCCGCAGCAAGCATCTTTTTAGAAAGGAGAAATGGGATGACGAAAAAACAGCGGAAACGATTCATTTTATGCCTGGTGTTAGCTATGGCTTTTGGGATTGCGCCCCATGCAAACGCCATGCATATCATGGAAGGGTATCTGCCCCTGGGATTTTGCGTCGCATGGGGAATCATCAGCCTGCCTTTTCTGATGAGTGGCTTTTTTTCCATCCAGAAGAAATTGCGGCAAAATAGGAAAAATATTACCATGCTTGCGATGTCGGGAGCGTTTATCTTTGTGATTTCTTCTTTGAAAATCCCCTCTGTAACGGGAAGCTGCTCTCATATGACGGGAACAGGACTGGGAGCTATTTTGTTTGGACCAGGCGCTGTCAGCATTCTTGGGATCATTGTGCTGATATTCCAGGCGGTTTTGCTGGCGCATGGGGGACTGACCAGCCTGGGAGCGAATACGTTTTCCATGGCGATTGCGGGTCCTTTCTTGGCATACGGCGTCTATCGGCTTTGCAAAAAGTGCAGGGTAAACCGAAGGATCGCAGTGTTTTTGGCTGCGGCCTTGGGGGATCTGTTTACTTATTGCGTCACCAGCTTTCAGCTTGCCATAGCTTATCCATCGGAAAGCGGAATCTTGATGTCTGCGGTAAAGTTTCTGGGAGTGTTTGCGCCGACGCAGCTTCCGCTTGCCATTGTGGAGGGATGCCTGACAGTGGTTCTTATGATTACCCTTGAGAATTATGCGCAGCCGGAATTAAAGAATGCGGGATATTTGGAAAACAGGTAGAGACGAGGAGGAATGCAGCATGAAACGTGCAGACAAAAAGACGATATCGGTGATTCTGGCGGCGGCAGCGCTTTTGGCGCTGGTTCCGCTGTTTGTCTTAAAAGATGCGGAATTTGGCGGTTCTGATGATGCCGCAAGCCAGGTGGTTAGATCGATTGACAAAGAATATGAGCCCTGGTTTTCGCCTGTTTTAGAAACTATGATCGGAGGGGAGCTCCCAGGGGAAGTAGAGAGCTTGATGTTCTGCATTCAAACAGGAATCGGCGTAGGCGTGCTTGCTTTTTGCCTGGGGAGGCTTGTAGAGCGGAAAAAATGGGAGAATCGTAAAAATTCTTAAAGCCTTGAAAGCTTTCATGGGTTTCTGGTCAGATCAGGGAATTCCACAACATATGTATGCAATGGCAATTATTTGTTACATATGTTGTGGAATTTCTGTATTTTAAAGCAGCACGGTCAAGCTCAAAAAGAAAAACGTTGAAATTTCAAAAGAAGTATATTAGAATAGAAATGATATAGAAATTTGCATAAAGATAACGTAGGCGGAGGTTTGAGTATGTACCCAATCATAAAGAAGAAAAAACTGGCAGACAAGATTTTTCTCATGGACGTCAAAGCGCCCCGTGTGGCAAAATCCTGCCTGCCTGGACAGTTTGTAATCGTGAAGATGGACGAGGAGGGCGAGCGGATTCCTCTCACGATTTGCGATTACGACAAGGAGGCAGGGACGGTTACCATTGTATTCCAAACCGTAGGCGCTTCCACGCAGCGAATGGAAAGCTTAGAAGAGGGGGGAGCGTTCCAGGATTTTGTAGGTCCCCTTGGATGTGCTTCGGAGCTGACAGAGACGCCCATTGAGGAACTAAAGAAGAAAAAAATCGTATTTATTGCAGGAGGCGTGGGAACTGCGCCTGTTTATCCTCAGGTGAAATGGCTCCATGAGCACGGCGTGGATTGCGACGTGATTATGGGATCTAAGACCAAGGATCTCCTGATTTTGGTAGATGAGATGGAAAAAGTGGCGGCAAATCTTTATGTGACGACCGACGACGGCAGCTATGGGTTCCATGGCATGGGAACCAATCAATTGGAAGAGCTGGTAAAAGGCGGAAATACATACGATCAATGTATTGCGATCGGGCCTATGATTATGATGAAATTTGTCTGTCTGCTTACAAAGAAGCTTGAGATACCGACCATTGTGTCGTTGAATCCGATCATGGTAGACGGTACAGGCATGTGCGGAGCCTGCCGTATCACGGTAGGGGGCGAGGTCAAATTTGCCTGTGTGGACGGTCCCGAGTTTGACGGCCATCTGGTGGATTTTGACCAGGCTATGAAGCGTCAGCAGATGTATAAGACAGAAGAGGGAAGAAAGATGCTGAAGCTTGAGGAGGGCGATACCCATCATGGCGGGTGCGGACAGTGCGGAGGTGACAAATAATGGATGTGTTAAAGAAAGTACCAGTAAGAGAGCAGGAGCCAAAGGTGCGCGCGGCGAATTTTGACGAAGTGTGCCTGGGTTATAATAAAGAAGAAGCAATGCAAGAGGCTGAGAGATGCATAAACTGTAAAAATGCACAGTGTGTCAAAGGGTGTCCGGTTGCGATTGACATTCCAGGATTTGTCTCCAAGATCAAAGAAGGCGATTTTGAGGAGGCTTACCAGGTGATCAGCAAGTCCAGCGCCCTTCCTGCAGTCTGCGGGCGTGTGTGTCCTCAGGAAAGCCAGTGTGAGGGAAAATGCATCCGGGGAATCAAAGGAGAGCCAGTTTCCATTGGAAAGCTGGAGCGTTTTGCTGCGGACTGGGCGAGAGAGAACGGCATCAAGCCACAGCCGGCAAAGGAAAAAAAGAATCATAAAGTGGCAGTCATAGGCTCTGGTCCTGCGGGACTGACTTGTGCAGGAGATCTTGCCAAAATGGGCTATGACGTGACCATTTTTGAAGCGCTTCATGAACCAGGCGGAGTGTTGATTTATGGCATTCCAGAATTTCGTCTTCCCAAAAACGAGGTTGTGGCGAAAGAGATTGCGAACGTCAAGGCTTTGGGCGTAAAGATTGAGACCAATGTGGTGATAGGCAAGGCAGGGACCATTGACGAGCTGATGGAAGAGGAAGGATTTGAGGCGGTGTTTATCGGTTCTGGCGCAGGGCTTCCAAGATTTATGGGAATTCCTGGAGAGCAGGCAAACGGCGTCTTTTCAGCCAATGAATTCCTGACTAGGAATAATCTGATGAAAGCGTTTAAGGAAGAGTATGATACGCCGATTATGAGGGGAAAGAAAGTTGCCGTGGTAGGCGGTGGCAATGTCGCCATGGATGCGGCAAGGACGGCGCTGCGGCTAGGCGCCGAGGTACATATCGTATACCGCAGAAGCGAGTCTGAGCTTCCTGCCCGAGTGGAGGAAGTGCATCATGCCAAAGAGGAAGGAATTATCTTTGACCTCCTGACGAATCCCACGGAGATCTTGGTAGATGACAATGGCTGGGTAAGGGGCATGACCTGCGTCCGCATGGAATTGGGCGAGCCAGATGAATCCGGCAGAAGAAGCCCTGTTGAGATTCCAGGATCTGAGTTTGAATTGCAGCTTGACACGGTAATCATGTCTTTGGGGACCTCTCCCAATCCGTTAATTTCATCCACCACCAAGGGGCTGGATGTTAATCGTAGAAAGTGTATCGTGGCAGAGGAAGAAAACGGGGCGACCAGCAAGCCGGGGGTATTTGCAGGAGGAGACGCCGTGACCGGAGCAGCAACGGTGATCCTTGCCATGGGCGCAGGAAAAGCGGCAGCCAAGGGCATTGACGAGTACCTTTCTGGCAAGTAGTCAGGCTGGTAAGTAATCAAAGGAGGATAAATAGAATGAAAGACATTATCATTTCAGATAGCATTAAATATATCGGGGCAGACGACAAAGATCTTGACTTATTTGAGAGCCAGTATATCGTGCCCAATGGCGTTTCCTATAATTCTTATGTGATTTTGGATCAGAAAGTAGCCGTGATGGATACGGTGGATTCCAGAAGAGGAGAAGAATGGCTCAATAATCTGGAGGAAGCGCTTGACGGGCGCAAGGTGGATTATCTGGTGGTTTCCCATATGGAGCCGGATCACGCTGCCAATGTCAAGGCGCTTGCTGAGAAATATCCCGAGATGAAAGTGGTGGGAAATGCCAAGACATTCCCGATGATCGGACAGTTTTTTGACATTGACTTGTCAGAGCGTTCCGTGACAGTTGCAGAAGGAGATACCTTGAATCTTGGAAGTCATGAGTTGACTTTCGTGATGGCGCCCATGGTTCACTGGCCGGAGGTCATGGTTAGTTATGAAAGCTCTGAGAAAATTCTTTTTTCGGCTGACGGATTTGGGAAATTTGGAGCTTTAGATACGGAGGAAGACTGGGCTTGCGAGGCGAGACGCTATTATTTCAATATTGTCGGCAAATATGGCGCGCAGGTTCAAGCGCTTCTGAAAAAGGCGGCAGGGCTCGATATTGAGATGATTTGCCCGCTGCATGGACCTATTTTAAAAGAAAATTTGGAGTATTATATTGGAAAATACCAGGTATGGAGCAGCTATGAGCCAGAGGACGAGGGGATTTTGGTAGCCTATGCGTCGATTCATGGCAATACCAAGCAGGCGGCGATAAAGCTCAAAGAGATCTTGGAAGCAAAGGGAGCAAAGAAAGTGGCAATCACTGATTTATCCAGGGATGATATGGCAGAGGCAATTGAAGACGCGTTCCGCTATGACAAGATGGTGCTTGCGGCAGCAACTTATGACGGCGGGGTATTCCCCTGCATGGAAGACTTTCTTCATCATCTAAAGAGCAAGACCTATAGGAAGCGTACCGTTGCCTTGATGGAGAACGGCTCCTGGGCGCCAGTGGCGGCAAAAGCCATGAGGGCGATGTTAGAACAGATGAAGGATATCACGATTTGTGACAAGGTAGTTACGATCAAGTCTGCAGTCAAGGACAGCACAGTGACAGATATGGAAGCCCTTGCAGAGGAGTTGCTTGCGAAATAGAGCGCAGGATGAAACGAGGAAAGGCGCAAGGACAGATCATGGTTATCTTTGAAATAAAAGAATCATAGTCAGCTCAAGCAATCAGGAGGCTGTTGCAAAAGAACCGCTATATACAGGATATGGACTCAGATGACAGGAATCTCATCCATATTGCTGTGTCTAAGCTGTATTTTGCAACAGCTTTTTTTGCCATTCGGTTCCAGATTCGTCAATATAAAAAATTTTTTTTCTTGAAGACAAAAGCGCTGGCTGCTCGTTATAATAAACAGACAGATAGAAAAGGAGGCGGATAAAATCGATAAAGAGGAATATTTTGGTTATCTCCTGGATACCTATGAAAGGCTGGTATTTTCCATTTGCCTTAAGATGACGGGAAACCAATTTGACGCAGAAGATCTGACTCAGGATACTTTTTTATCCATTTATAAAAATCTTGCCACCTTTCAAAGAGACTATGAAAAAGCGTGGGTTTGCAGGATTGCCACGAACAAGGGATTGGATTTTCTAAAAAGCGCAGGAAGAAGAAGTGAACCAAAGGAAGATACATACTTTGAAGAATTGAAGGATCGATCGGCAAGCCCCGAGGAGACTTATTTACAGCAGGAATCCAAGGAATATGTTTATACTATCTGTCAAAGCCTGAAAAGTCCTTACAAAGAAGTTGCGACTGAACATTTTTACCGGGAGAAGACGGCAAAAGAGATTGCCGAGGAGTCTGAGAAGGGAATTAAAACGATTCAGACCCAGATTTACCGGGCAAAGGGAATGATCAAGAAAATGATAGAAGGGAGGGCAATGCGATGACAGCAGGAAACCATGAAAGAACAGTACAAAAAAAGAACAGCCAGGAAGAAGTGCATATTTCGAAAGCTCAGTTTTGGAACTGGCAGGCAGGGCGTTTAAACTCTGCAGAGGAAGAAAGGTTTCTTGGGCATATCGGAGCCTGTACTTTCTGCGCCAGGCAGTTTGCAAGCTGGATGGAGGAAGGATGCGCCGGGATGGAAGATTTTGTGGATCTTGTGCTGGAAGCAGGACAATTTGCAGGCACACTGGACCCTCTGCTGACAGAATTGGAGGAACATCCGCAATCTATGTCAGAGTCAGGGAATTTCTTCCCTATCAAGCAAGAGGGAATCCTGACAGCCATAAAGGAGGATCGGACTGCCAGGCAGGAGAGAAATTCTCTTTTAGCAGAGCCGCCCGCCTATCTGAAAGAAGAGATTTTGCGGCGCACACGCCAGATGGATGTGCAGGCGGCGGTGCATATCCGGGAGACCTCAAGGCGGGTGCAGTTTTGGATGTATAGCCTGAAAGTGGGAGTTGCGGTGATGGCGTCGATCTTCTTACTGATGATGACTGCCAATGTCCAAAATATGGATTTTGAAACTCTACGGGCAGATCAGCCCCGAAAGCAGGATGTTTCTAAGGAGGTTCGCATTACTGACACACTGAAGCAAAAAAGTGGAGAGATCTCCAGCATTCTAAATAATTTAAGCAACGGATTGTTCCGCATCAATACAGATCAGACAGATCAGGAAGAAATTAGGAGGTAATGAGATGACTAAGAAAAAAAGCGGATTTTTGGCGTTTTGCTTTTCCCTATTGCCGGGAGCAGGGGAAATGTATATGGGATTTATGAAACAGGGGGTTAGCATCATGGCGTTGTTTTGGCTGTTGATTTTTCTGTCGGCGTTCTTAAATATAGGGCCAGTGCTGTTTATCTTGCCAATTTTATGGTGCTATAGCTTTTTCAATGTTCACAATATCAGAGGGATGTCAGACGAAGAATTTTATGCATTGGAGGATGATTATCTGTTCCATATGGAACGGGTGCTTCCCAGAGGGCGTTGGAATAAAAAGCAGAATAACTTGTTTGCGGCGGTGCTGATTATCATTGGAGTCGTGATCCTATGGGGCAACCTGACGGATTATATGCGCTGGTTCTTCCCAAGTGACATTTACTGGAATATTGTGGATGCCGTGCCCCAGGTGACTATTGCGTTGCTTTTGATTTGGAGCGGCGTGAACCTGATCCGCGGGAAGAAAAAGGAGCTTGATGACAAGCTGTTGGAACAGGAGGAGCGGTAGGATGAGAACGAGAAGAGTTGGAAGCATTACTTGTGGAATTTTGATGATATTTTTTGGGATCTTGTTCATGGTCCACATGTTTTATCCGCCATTGTCCCTGGAGGTGATCATGAGACTATGGCCGCTGATTTTGATTGCCTTGGGAGGAGAGCTGATCGCTTCGAATATCCGCAAGGCAGATGATTCTGAGGAGATCTTGAAGTATGACAAAGGAGCGATATTTTTAGTGTTTATCCTGGCAGGTTTTGCAGTGCTGATGGGGATGATCGAATATTTTATGAGTTATGCAAACGTGTATATGATGTAGGTTTTTGACAGGGCCAGATTCCCGGGAGCGGGGGTCTGGCTCTTTGGCGTTATTGCTTTCATGGCTGCCGTTTTATGGCTTGCTGTCAAGATCGCTCTGACTCTTTTGATAATCAAAAATGGACAGGCGGCTTGAAGTAAGTTACAATATAGATCTTGAAGCTAGAGAGGGCGGGGAAGAATCATATGAGGAATAGGAGGTTTCAGTATGGAAAGAAGAGCACAGAAATGCAAACAATGCGGACGGGAGATTTACTTTGATGGAATTTGTATTTCCTGTCAAACAGAAAATGAACGAGATAGAATATTAGCATTGACGCAGGGGGAAATCGATATCTGTATCAGGCAGATATGTGACGAGATAGAAAACGAGGGAAAGTTGGACGAACAAAGCGGCTTGTTCCAAGAATTGCTGAATTACAGAGATATAGATACTTCGAAAATAGCGGGCGCAGCTTTCAAAAAAGGTCTTTTTTATCCTTGTGAGTTATATAAGGAGTTATAAAATATAAAAGACTTCTTAATCAAAATAAATACAAAAGAGCCACAGCATAGCATTTATGCGGTACTGGCGGAAAGGAGGGAATTGATTATGAGTCACGATTTAACAGCATTATACGAGAGGTTGAGCCATGATGACGAGCTACAGGGCGAGAGCAACAGCATATCCAACCAAAAGGCAATGTTGGAAGATTATGCAGAAAAAAATGGTTTTACAGGCATACGCCATTTTACCGATGATGGAATATCCGGCACAACCTTTGAGCGTGAGGGACTTCAAGCCATGCTTGCAGAGGTAGAAAAAGGCAATATTGGAACAATTATTGTGAAAGATATGAGCCGATTGGGAAGAAATTATGTGCAGATGGGAATGTTACGGGAGCAGTTGCGTAGGGCAGATGTAAGGCTGATTGCAGTCAACGAGGGCGTTGACACAGGTTCGGGATTTGATGATGATTTCCTTCCCTTCCGAGATGTAATCAATGAATACTATGCAAAGGACATCAGCAAGAAAATCAAATCCACCCTTAAGGCAAAGGGTGAAAGTGGAAAGCACGTTGCGAGCAGTCCGCCATACGGTTCCCAACGAATGGAGTTACGAACTTGCAGAGGAAGTTGTGAGGGATTACGTTCAGCGGAATTTTGTTGATAAAGGTATGTGCGCTGACTGGGCAATCCATGACAGCGAGAACGACAAAGGACAGCGCAATCTCCATA
>OFGE01000102.1_pt1 | contig 95351 bp, 98 predicted proteins | sample 1521681 | NCBI WGS metagenome assembly OFGE01 (sample SAMEA3504093, study PRJEB24116) | mouse gut metagenome | biome: mouse gut; feature: mouse-associated habitat; material: faeces | place: Denmark | collected 2011 | reverse complement strand
AGGCAAAAAGGAAGCTGCCGCTTCACGATTATTCAATCGTTAAAGCGACAGTTCCATTTTCATCAATAGCAATGCTGTGAAAAAAATGCATCCAGCAAAGGGAATAGTTTTGGGCTGTGTACCACGTATCCGGAATGTGTTTCATCGGGCAGAATCTGTAAGACGGCGTCCGGAATAGAAGCGGCAATCCGTTTTGTTTCGCTTTTTTTCACGATATCCTTGGAACCTGCAAGGATCAGCGTGGGAATGGTAATTTTGGAAAGGTCGGTTTTTGTTATGCGCGGTTCCTTTAACATCATAGAGAGAAGAGGGTCTTTTGTTTTCAGGTATTTCATACGGATTTTAAATTTCAGGGAAGATTTTAAACCGGACGGGGTCAGATTTGCCCCGCTGACGGCAAGGGCACAGAAGAGGGACGGGTATTTGGAAGCTGCAAGCAGTCCGATGATCCCGCCGTCGCTGAATCCGTAATACGCAGGTTTTACCAGATCGAGCGCATGGATAAATGCCGCGATATCTTCCGCCATATCCGTATAATGAAACTCGCCGGACGAAGCGCTTTGTCCGTGTCCTCGGCTGTCTAAAGCATAGACCGTATGCTGTTTGGAAAGCTCGGGGATCAGTACGTCAAAGATTTTATGCGATTCTTTATTGCCGTGTACCAAAATAACGGGAGAACCCTCTCCTGTTTTCTCATAGTAAATAACTTGTCCGTTTAACTGGATATACATAATGGGATGTCCTCTCTTTCGTTTTTGGCAGAAACAGCATGCAATAGCTATGGCTGCCAAATACGTATTTTGTTAAAATTTCTGATTTAGTATATCATATCTGCCCGTTATCTTGAAGAGAAAAAAGAAGGTATGGTACAATAAAAGAAATAGATCGTGTCAGTGACAGAAGGCAGAGGATATAGAGAATGGTAAAAAAAGATTGGAAGGTATGGGAAATTGTAACGGAGTCGCTTGCCGCTGCGGCGGCTGTCGTATATTTGGGGCTTCAGATTTATTATGGGTATCTGTATGAAAGTATGGGAACGGCGATTGTTTACCGGGTATTGCCGGCGGCATTTCTCTATGCGGGAATGACGGTTTTTGAGATTGTTCCGGAGCTGTTAAATGCCGGTGGAAAAGAGAAGCTTGGGGGGAGGATCCGTATCTATGCGGTTCGTATGGCCAGAAATTGCAAGTTTTTGTTTATGATTGGGATGCTGGTTCCGTCTGTTGCGGATGTGATTGGATTTAGAGTCGATGCATCGTACAGTTTTTTGATTATGGCGGGTATTCTTGGGACACTTGCGTACTATTTGTACCGGATCTACCGATACAATTCCGAAAGCGGGAAATAGAACGGAGAGCGTTATGGCGTTGCGATATGAAAATTTTTGGTAATTGAGCCAAAAAACGGACTGTCACATCAATGATTGTACAATCATGCTGTAACAGTCCGTTTCTTTTAATCAATTCCTGTTCCATCGTCTTAATCATGAATGTATATGTGAGAAAGGTACGTTGAAAAGTTTCTGATTAATATGCAGTAAGTTAATTTACTACGGTTACATTGGTTGCCTGTGGTCCTTTGGCTCCGTCAATTACTTCAAATTCAACAGAAGCGCCTTCTTCTAAAGATTTGAAGCCCTCCATGTTGAGTCCTGAGTAATGAACGAATACATCATTGCCGGATTCATCCGAGATGAAACCATAGCCTTTTTGGTTGTTAAACCATTTTACTGTACCTTTGTTCATTGCAGTACCTCCAAAAAAATAATCTGTGCTTTCTATACACACATACACAATATAGCACAACCTATATCAAAAGTAAAGTGCAATCTTAAAGTTCTTCGTATGAAACGGAATTTTTCGCCAGGAATTTTTTGATCAGCCCATCCCATTCGTGATCGAGCGTACGGTCCGTAGAAAAAAGGATATAAGATATGCCGGTCGTTAGGGTAAGCCTGCCGTTTTGAAATGCCAGATTGATAAAAATCCCTTTCACATCGTTGTCTGTAAAACTGCTGTCGGACCTTGCAAGTGTGTGTTTCATATTTTCCGGAGAAAGCGTCAGGACAAATTTAAACGAAACGGGAGTATGTTTCCCCCGGATCAGCTGGTAGCAGACAGGGCGCAGCCGCGAATACGGCAGGATGTCAAATCCGGTGAGTCCTTCCGTTTCCAGTTCTTCCGCAGAATAAAACGCTGGATTGATATGTCCGTTCACGGTGAATGTGGCGTCTTTTGTAATAGAAGCCTCGGACAGGAGGAAACGGTCAAACAATTCGCTGCATAATAACTGATTCATAAAAGTTTTGACATCGGTAAGCTGTAATGCGATCAAATAGAACACCTCGTTTTCACAAATTAAAATCTATTTTAACACAGATGCTTTGAAAAATCCAAAGAATATAGTAAAATGTATTTCAGGCAATGGAAACCAATATCCGAACGGCACAGGAAAGATCAGAGCGCAGAAAGAAGCGGATGATTGGATACGGAAAAAAATAGGGAGGAAACTGTGAGGAATAAAATTAAACAAGGCATCCGGATGCTGTTTGTTTTGGCAGGGATCACCTATATGGCATCCGGCTGCGGATTCGCGGAACAGGCGGAATTGTTAAAAAATGAGTTATCCAAAGCAGGCATAGAATCCGGCAAGCCCAAAGAGCCGCAGAAAAAAAAGAAAAAACAAAAGAAGTCAGAGAAAAAAACGCCGGCAAAAGAGACGGAAACAAAGGCGCCGTCCGAAGCGGGAACAGAAGAAGATACGGAATCTGCGGGACAATTTCCGAAAAGGGAAGAAGATCTTGCCTATGCAGATAATTATGCATACCAGACGCTCACAGATACGGAGAAAGAAGTATACCATGAAATGCTGACCGCCATTTTGGAGCATGAAGAGGAAATAGACGTTTCGACGTTGGAAGTGGATCTTTTAGAGACGGTATATAAAGCGCTTTGTTCGGATTACGGCGGACTGTATTGGGTTTCCGGTTATGCATACACCCAGTATACGAGAGGGGGAGAGGCGGTCGGTTTAAAATTTGCCCCGAAGTATACGATGGACGCGCAGGAGAGAGAAACACTCCAGCAGCAGATTGACGCGTCGGTGGAGGAGCTTTTGGCTGGGATCTCGATTACGGACTCCGATTATGCGAAGGCGAAATATGTGTTTGAGATTCTGGTTCAAAATGTAGATTATGACGCTTCGGCAGACAATAACCAGAATATTATCAGCGCTTTTTTAAACCGCGCGACCGTATGTCAGGGATATGCCTGCGCTACGCAGTATCTGCTGAAGCTTTTGGGAATCCAGAGCGTGATTGTGACGGGGAACGCCAACGGAGAGTCTCATGCCTGGAATCTGGTGCGGTTGGATAACGATTATTATTATATGGATACTACCTGGGGGAATTCCAGGTATCTGGACGCCACAAGCCAGATGGAAAAATATGTCAATTATAATTATCTTGCGATTACATCGGAAGAGATCGGCAGGACGCATGTGCTGGATAACAGCTTTCGGCTGCCGGAGTGCACGGCGTCGGACAACAATTATTTTATCCGGGAACGCCGGTATTTTGAAGAATGGAATCCGCAGGCCGTCGGCGCTTTACTGGCAAATACCTGGAATGCGGGAGGAGGAGACGTCGCCGTAAAATTTGCTTCTTCCGAATTATACGGACAGGCGCTTCAATACTTTGTTGCTGAACAGCATATCGCAGATTATTGTGAAAATATTTCCTCTATTTATTATCTGGAGGATAAAGAACTGTATGTACTGACATTTCATTTGACGCGGTAAAAAAAATGCTTTTCATATGAAGATTCTTGTGTTATAATATCCGATAAGTATGAGCCGGAGGGTCCGGCAAAAACACTTTCCTTTGGGATTTTTGCAGTACCGCCGGAAATGCAGAGATATCTTTTGGAAAGAAAAAGAAGAAAAGGAGATTTTAAGATGAAACACGTAAAAACCTTAAATACAAGAAAATTACAGAGTACAATCAAAAAAGGCGGCTGCGGCGAATGCCAGACTTCCTGTCAGTCCGCCTGCAAGACTTCCTGTACGGTAGGCAACCAGACTTGCGAGAACAGCAGATAGACATTTGACGATGCTTACATAATACGGGCCGTGCGCACAGCGCGCGGTCATTTGTACGTTATATGTATGCAAATACGGGAAGAGAAAGAGGAAGCGAGGAAGTATTGCAGTGGTCCATCAGTATAAGAATAATGGATATTCGATCGTTCTGGATGTAAACAGCGGCGCCGTTCATGTTGTCGATGACGCGGCGTATGATGTCATCGCCCTTTGGGAGGCGCATGCCAAAGATGAAATCGTAAAACATCTGAAGGCGGACTATGAGGAAGCGGTTATTTTGGAGGCGATTGAGGAAGTGGCTTCTCTGGAGCGGGAAGGCGCTCTTTTTACCAAAGATGAGTACGAGGGTTATCTTTCGGATTTTAAGCAGCGTAACACGGTGGTAAAAGCGCTTTGTCTGCATATTGCCCACGATTGCAATTTAAGATGCCGCTATTGTTTTGCGGATGAAGGCGAATACCACGGCAGGAGGGCGCTGATGTCCTTTGAAGTGGGAAAAGCGGCGCTGGATTTCCTGATTGCAAATTCCGGGAGCAGAAGGAATCTGGAAGTGGATTTTTTCGGCGGAGAGCCGACGCTGAATTTTCAGGTTGTCAGAGATCTGGTGGCATATGGAAGGCAGCAGGAATTGCTTCATGACAAAAAGTTCCGGTTTACGCTGACGACGAACGGAGTTTTGTTAAATGATGAGATCATGGAGTTTGCCAACCGCGAAATGGCAAACGTCGTTTTAAGCATCGACGGCCGCAGGGAAGTCAATGATAAGATGCGCCCGTTTCCAAACGGAAGCGGCAGTTACGATGTCATCGTGCCGAAGTTTCTGAAATTTGCAGAGAGCAGAAATCAGTCCGATTATTACGTAAGAGGTACGTTTACGCATCATAACCCGGATTTTTCAAAGGATGTGCTGCATCTTGCGGATCTTGGGTTTCAGCAGATTTCCATAGAACCGGTGGTGGCGCAGGAAACAGATGATTATGCAATCCGGGAAGAAGATCTGCCGAAGCTCTTTTGTGAGTACGACCGTCTTGCGGCGGAATTAGTCGAGCGGCATAAACATGGAAAGGATTTTAACTTTTTCCATTTTATGATAGATTTAGAGGGAGGTCCCTGCGTGGCAAAGCGGCTCTCAGGCTGCGGTTCCGGAACGGAGTATCTTGCGGTAACGCCCTGGGGAGACCTTTATCCGTGTCATCAGTTTGTAGGCAGGGAAGCGTTTTGTATGGGAAATGTCACGGAAGGCGTGACAAATACGGCGCTTTTAGAGGAATTTAAAAGCTGCAATGTCTATGCAAAAGAAAAGTGCCGCAGCTGTTTTGCAAAGTTTTACTGCAGCGGCGGCTGTGCGGCAAATTCCTACAATTTTCATGGAGATATTCACAATGCCTACGATATCGGGTGTGCATTACAGAAGAAACGAGTGGAATGCGCGATTATGATCAAGGCGGCGGAAGCATTTGAAACAGAGTAAAAGAAAGGAAGAAATGAGATGAAGAACAAATTCAGTAAAGGTCGGGGCGCTGCGATGCTTATGGTGATCGCCCTGATTCTTGGGGGACTTGCTTATTATGCGTCCATTATTCTTTCATCTACCGGAATCGGTAAGGATATGAGCATCAAGCTTGGCCTGGATTTAGCGGGCGGCGTCAGCATTACCTATGAGGTGGAAGAGGACGATTTTACTTCTGAGGAAGTAAGCGACACGATTTATAAGCTGCAGAAACGTATTGAGTCATACAGTACGGAAGCAGTTGTTTACAGAGAGGGCGAAGACCGTATTACGGTTGAGATTCCGGGCGTAACAGATGCCAACGCTATTTTGGAAGAGCTTGGAAAACCGGGTTCCCTGGAATTCCAGACGCCGGAGGGAGAGGCTTTTCTGACCGGCGATATGATCGAAGACGCGCAGCCGGGTTCCTATAAAAATGAGATGGGCAACAATGAGTTTGTTGTAGATCTGACATTTACGGCGGAAGGCGCTCAAAAATTCGGGGAAGTGACTTCTGCAAACGTGGGCAAGACGCTGCCGATCGTATACGACGGCGAAGTGATCAGCAATCCGGAGGTGCAGTCGGCGATTACCGGAGGAACGGCGCAGATTACTAAGATCGGATCTTTTGAAGAAGCGGAAATACTGGCTTCTAATATCCGTATCGGTTCTCTTTCTCTGCATTTAAGCGAGCTTCGTTCCAATGTGGTAGGAGCGCAGCTTGGAAACGACGCGATTTCTTCCAGCTTAAAAGCGGCGGCAATCGGACTGGGGATCGTTATGGTCTTTATGATGATTGTATATTTTATACCGGGCGTTGCGGCGTCGATCGCGCTTGCAATCTATACTTGTCTGGTTATTGCAACGTTATATCTGTTTGAAATTACGCTGACACTGCCGGGTATTGCAGGTATTATTCTTTCGATCGGTATGGCGGTGGATGCAAACGTGATTATCTTTGCGCGTATCCGTGAGGAAATTGCCGGAGGGAAACCGGTTGGTTCTGCGATGGATACCGGTTTTAAAAAGGCGTTGTCTGCAATTATTGACGGTAACGTAACGACGTTGATTGCGGCGGCGGTACTTGGCGTATTTGGTTCCGGAACGGTGAAGGGATTTGCCAGCACGCTTGCGATCGGTATTATTCTTTCTATGTTTACCGCTCTTGTGATTACCAGGCTGATCTTAAATTCTCTGTATGCCGTGGGTCTTAAGGATCAGAAATATTTTGGAAAGGGCAAAGTGTTGAAGACCCTGCATCTGATCGAGCGGAAAGCCGTTTTATTTGGAATTTCTATTGTGATCATTGTGGCGGGCTTTGTTGCGATGGGCGTATACGGTTCCAACGGAAATGCGTTAAACTACAGCCTGGATTTTATCGGCGGTACATCTACGACGATTCCGTTTGAGAAAGATTATACTATTAAGGAGATCGAGTCGGATATGGTGCCTCTTGTAGAAGGCGTGACCGGGGACAGCGATATCCAGACTACGCAGGTACAGGGAACCAATCAGATTATTTTTAAGACGCGTACCCTCTCTTTGGACGAGCGTGAAGCGTTAAATCAGGCGTTTATTGATAAATATAAAGTAGATGAAAAAGAAATTCAGTCCGAGAGCATCAGTTCTGCTGTCAGCTCGGAGATGCGTGCAGACGCGGTGAAAGCAGTTTTGATTGCCGTTGTATGTATGCTGATCTATATCTGGTTCCGTTTCAGTGACGCCAGATTTGCAGTCAGTGCGATTCTTGCTTTGGGACACGATGTACTCGTAGTTCTCACTTGTTATGCAGTCATGCGTATTTCTGTCGGAAGTACGTTTATTGCCTGTATGTTAACGATTATCGGTTATTCGATTAATGATACGATTGTTATATTTGACAGAATCCGTGAAAATATAAGGTTGAAGAAGGTAACAGATTCGGCTTCTCTGCGTGAAATTGCCAATGAAAGTTTAACGCAGACGCTGAGCAGAAGTATCAACACTTCTATTACCACATTTATTATGGTATTTATGCTGTGGTTATTGGGCGTTGCGACGATTCGTGATTTTTCACTGCCGCTTATGGTAGGCCTGATCAGCGGTTCCTATTCTTCGATTTGCGTGGCAACCCAGCTGTGGTATGTATTCAAACGTAAAATCGGGAAACATAAGATTGCGGATGTTTAAATGATAACAAAACACGTATCAAAAGAATGAAAGATAACTGCCGGGGGAGACTTCGGCAGTTTTTTGTCTTAACAGGAAATTTCTTTGGAAATTTTCTCATCTTTGGAGGTGTTTACATGAAAAATATACAGCTTTCGGAGCATTTTTCTTATCGGAAATTGTTTCGTTTTACGTTACCGTCGATTGCAATGATGATCTTTACATCGATCTACGGTGTAGTGGACGGGTTATTTGTTTCTAATTTTGTCGGGAAGACGTCGTTTGCTGCAGTAAATTTTATTATGCCGTTTCTGCAGATTTTAGGAACGGTTGGATTTATGTTTGGTACGGGAGGCAGCGCTTTGATTGCAAAAACGTTGGGAGAAGGAAACGCCGATAAGGCGAAGCGATTATTTTCTCTGTTTATCTATGTGACGGCGGCATGCGGGATTGCGATCGGTGCGATCGGCATGGCGGGAATCCGTCCGATTGCCGCGTTCCTTGGTGCGGAAGGCGAAATGTTAAACGGGTGTGTGGTTTACGGCAGGTTAATCCTGCTTGCGCTTCCCTTTTTTATGCTCCAGTTTGAATTTCAGAGTTTTTTTGTAACGGCGGAAAAACCGCAGCTTGGGCTTTTTATGACGGTTGCGTCGGGCGTAATGAATATGATATTGGATGCGCTTTTTATGAAGGGGTTCGGCTGGGGACTTGCGGGAGCCGCGGCTGCGACGGGGATCAGCCAGACGGTCGGAGCCATGCTCGCGTTGATCTATTTTATCCGGCCGAATACGAGCCTGCTGTCTCTGACGAAGACAACATTTGACGGCGGCGCGCTGCTTAAGGCATCCGTAAACGGTTCGTCAGAATTGATGACGGGGATTTCGATGTCGCTTGTCAGTATGCTGTATAATATGCAGCTGATGAAATATGCGGGGGAGAGCGGCGTTGCGGCATACGGCGTTCTGATGTATGTGGGGATGATTTTCTTTTCCGCATTTATCGGATATTCCGTCGGAACGGCACCTGTCATCGGCTTTCATTACGGCGCCGGCAATCATGCGGAATTGAAAAGCCTGCTGAGGAAGAGTTTTGTGATGATCGGCGGATTTTCGGTTTGTATGTTTGCCGTATCCGAGATTCTGGCTGCGCCGCTGGCATCGATCTTTGTCGGATATGATAGTGAATTGATGCATTTGACCCTGCGGGGATTTCGCATTTTTTCATTTTCGTTTCTTCTGGCGGGAGTTCCGATCTTTGGTTCGTCCTTTTTTACGGCGCTCAGCAACGGGCTTGTTTCCGCGTTTATTTCTTTCTTGCGGACGCTTGTATTTCAGGTGGCGGCGGTTTTAACGTTTCCGTTGATTCTGGGCGTGGATGGTATATGGGTTTCCATTTCTGCGGCAGAATTTATGGCAGTGCTGATTACGGTATTTTTTATTTTCAAATTAAAAAGCAAGTATCATTATTGACATTTGAGAGAGTTGTGTTTACTATCTTAAGTACATGGAGCAAAACGGACGTAGAGCAGGCGGCAGGAAGATATTACGGCGTTTCAGACGCCAAAAGAGGCGTGCTGCCGAAGATTTTTCGAACCTAAAAATTTACACCGGGCATCGATCGAAGGATGGAGGAAGAGAGGATATGAAAGCAGAGGAGAATAGCAAAGAAATTACGGAACGGGTGAAATGCTTCGGACGCAGGAAAAAAGAAATGAACCGGGATCTGCCAAGATCGCAGCGCAGGGAATATACGGCAAAGAAACGCAGGATTGCGATCGGTACGACAATCGGCGTCGTCCTTCTTGTCATTTTGGTAGGATATCGAATCCTGCCGAAAAGCAGCGAGATCGGATCCAGCGGTGTTTTTGAGACGCAGACCGTGGAGAAGACGGCAAAACAGGTCGTGCAGAAGCTCAGTGACGGAGAATTTGACGATCTGCAGGATATGGCAATCGATTCGATGAAAAGCACGCTGACACAGGAGGTTATGGACCAGGCGAGAGAACAGATTGCGGACGGAAAAGAATGGGGAAACTTTTTGTCCATTGGAGAAGTTTATATGGCGGAGGTCAAACAAAAGGGTCAGTTGTTTGCCGTGACGGAGATGTCGGTTTCGTACGAGAATACGGCGGTTACCTATCGGATTTCGTTTGACAAAGATATGCGGCTGGCTGGTTTGTACCTGCGGTAGGAGAGCGTATGGGATTTTGGGAAATCGTATTCGGAAATCTGATACTGTATACAGAGTCTTTGCTGGTTTGTGCGCTGATTCTGGCATGGAGGCCTGGAAAGAAGCCCCGTCCCAAAAGAGGCGGCATACCTTGTATGGCGCTTGTAACGCTTGGCATCTCTGCGCTTCATTCGCTGTTCGGAGCCGTATGTTATACACAGGGATGGGCGGGAAGCTGGATCGCTGTATTTGTCTCATTCTTCAGCACGGCGCTGACTACGGCATTTTGTTTTTGCGTCATATATCGGGAGAGCATGAAGACCTGCTGGATTCTTGCGTCCGCCTTTAGTCTTTTAGGTGATTTTTCCAGTAATCTGGCAGCGTTATGCATGATTTCAAACGGACCGTACAATCTGGCAGTCTGGAAAGAGCGGGTAGTGTATCTGATCATGATGCATGTCATTACGCCGTTGATTGAAGTGATTTTCGTGCTTCTTTTGCAGAAGCTGGGCATCCTGCGGGTGTTTTGGGACTGGCTGACGCAAAAAGAATTTCGGCTTGTCTCTGTGCTTGCATTCAGCCTGTATCCGGTCTGGGAATACGGGATTTTTACATTTTTACATGTCAATCAGTCGCAATGGGGCGAAGCGTACAGCGTCTGCATTCTGGTCAGCGTCTGCTTTGTGGCGTTGTTTGTGATCGGAAGACAAAAAGAGCTGCAGAGGAAGCAGATTGCGGTGTAGCGCGTCATGATGCAGCAGCAGAATGCGTATATTGAAAGTCTGGAAGGGCTGCAGAGGGAAGTGCGGCGGTTTCGGCATGATTATAAAAATATGATGGCGGGCATGTATGCGCAGGCAAAAGAGGGCGATGCGGATGCGGTACGGCAGCTGATTTGGGAAGTGACGGATGATTTTGAAAGTCAGGTCGGCGGATGGATTCAGGAGATGACGCAGCTTGGAAATGTGCATATGATGGAAGTGAAAGGGCTTTTGCTTGCGAAAGCGGAAGAAATGAAAAAAGAGAGAATCGAGTTTGACCTGGAGGTGTTTCGCCCGTTTGTAAAAACGGCAATGAAGCGGACGGATCTGTGCAGATGTCTGGGGATTCTGCTTGACAATGCAATGGATGAGGAGCGCGGAAAGGAGCGCGCCAAAGTCTCTCTGATGATCAGCAGCCAGGAGGGCGTTACGACGTTTCGGGTGAAAAATGCGCTGTATTCTGACGTGGATTTTCAAAAAATCTGGCAGCACGGGTATTCGACGAGAGGAAGCGGCCGGGGCATCGGACTGGCAAGCTATAAAAAAATTCTGGAACATTACGACAATGCGTTTTCGCTTACGACGGTTTCGGACGGGTATTTTGTTCAGGAACTGAAAATTCAGGAGTAAGATTGGAAGATGGGAGGGTGTGTATGCTTCCGGTGTATATATGTGAAGATCATGATGCGCTGCGGGCGGACCTTAAGGATTTTTTGCAGAAGCTGATTCTGATGGAAGGATATGATATGGAGGTTGCCTTAAGCAGCGGGCATCCGGAGGAAATTCTTCGGGCGGCTGAGCACAGACGGGCGCGGGGAATTTATTTTCTGGATGTAGAGCTTACGGGGGAGTCGATGGACGGGTTTACCCTCGGACAAAAGATTAGAAAGCTGGATTCCAGAGGGTTTCTTGTGTATGTGACGGCGTTCCGCGATCTGGCGTTTGAGACGTTTCGGTATCATTTGGAGGCGCTTGACTATATTGTGAAAGATGAAGCGGCGCCGGATCCTTTTACGCCGTACGGCGGCAGGAACGAAACGATGTACGACGGAATCCGGCGCAGCCTTGCGGTGATCACGGAGCGGATGCAAAAGGAACAGGGAGAAAAGCGGGAGTTTTTTACGGTAAAAGTGATGGATGTGGTAAAGCATATTCCGGTAGATGAGATTATGTTTTTTGAGACAACGGGACGGACGCATCGGATTGCACTGCATGGAAGATGCGGCCGGATGGACTTTATCGGGAGTATGCGAAAGCTGGAGGAAGCGCTTGGAAGCCGTTTTCTGCGCGTTCACCGGGCGTATCTGGTGAATACGGAGCAGATCCTGGAGCTGGATTTAAAGCATCGGGAGATTCGGATGCAAAACGGGGAGACGTGCTTCTTTTCGCGGAATGCGAAGGGGGAGCTGCTGAATCGGGTGTAAATTTTATATGGAAAGGCCAAAATAAATGTTGATAAGGAGGATGTATGATGGAATACGTCGTAAATTTAATCTGGGATAACGAAGCCAGTGTATGGACAGCCACAAGCGACGACATCCCGGGGGTTGTTGCAAAAATAAAATCCCGTCATACGGCGAATGCTATTTTAAAACAAAGCGGCATAGAGTTTCGATTTCGATGATTTAGGAAAAACGATGAAAGAGATACGTAACATTCTGGGATACAATAAAAAAGAAATTGATAAAAAAGCATTTGGAAAAGGTGGGAGCAAAGATATGGCCTATTCATTTTACGGGTGGGAGCAGGCGAACGTTCCTGCGGTTGCAAAGGACTATCCAAAGATTGAGACGCCGTTGGATTTATACGATGCGCTTTCTGAGGTCTGGTGTAAGGATACGTGCGCGCCCAGGATGCAAAAAGACTGGAGCAAGGACAATAAAACGCTTGGACAGTGTTCCATTACGGCATTTCTGGCGCAGGATATTTTTGGCGGGAAGGTGTACGGGATACCCCGCGGGGGAGGAAACTATCACTGTTATAATGTGGTCGGAGACTGCGTATTTGATTTGACGAGCGAGCAGTTTGGAGATGAGGTTCTCTCCTATGCGGATCAGCCGCAGCAGCTGCGCGAAGTGCATTTTGCGAAAGAGGAAAAACGAAAGCGGTACGAATATCTCAGGCAGGAACTAAAGCGATATCTGGAAAACGAAACGCAGACAGGCTATTGCAGCTGGGGACGGGTCAACGAACGGATGCAGATTTACCATGATACGGAGTGGGGCGTGCCCGTGCACGACGATCGGACGATGTTTGAGCATTTGATGCTGGAAGCCATGCAGTGCGGGTTAAGCTGGGATCTGATGCTGAAAAAGCGTGAGATTTTCCGTAAATGCTTCGACGGGTTTGATTTCGACAAAATTGCATCGTATGGGGAGGACGACGTGCAGCGCATTCTGGATACGGAAGGGATGATACGTTCTGTGCGGAAAATCCGTGCGGTGATCGGAAATGCCAGATGCTGCCAGGAAATCATAAAAGCGTACGGGAGCCTGAGCGATTATTTCTGGTCGTTTTCGGATCATAAGACGATTCTTTACAAAGGACATGGGGAGGGCGCGGTTCCGGTCAGCAACGGATTGTCGGATCGGATTGGCAAAGATTTGAAAAAGCGCGGCTTTCGGTATGTCGGTCCCGTGACGGTCTATTCGCATTTGCAGGCATGCGGGATCATCAATGACCATGACAAAACCTGTCCGTGTTACCGGAAGATTATAAAGCATTACCCGACGGTGGAAAAACAGCAGGATCTTGAGGTGATGTAAGCAGTATGCGTTTGATATGCCCAGACGGTTCCGTCCGGGCATTGAGAAGAACCGTTTGGGCAGTTTTCGGCAAATTTTGCAGAAGAGGGCATAGAATGATTCCATAATAAAACAGAAAGAAGGTTTGGTTATGGAACAGAATGCGTTACTTCAATTGTCGCATATTTCCAAGCGTTATAAGACGCAGCTTGCGTTAAAGGATATCAGCATGACGCTGCGGAAAGGGGAAATTCTGGGCTTTTTGGGACCCTCCGGTGCAGGGAAGACGACGACGATTAAAATTATTACCGGACAGCTTCGGCCAACGAGCGGGGAAGCAAAAATTCTGGGAACCGATTCGTCCAATATGGATGCGTCAATCTATGAAAAAATCGGCGTTGTTTCCGATAACAGCGGTATCTATGAAAAGATGACGGTGTGGCAGAATTTGAGCTGTTTTGCGAAAATCTGGCGTGTTTCCAATGCCAGGATTGAGGAAGTTCTGCGTCAGGTGGGCATGTCGGACTATAAAAAGCAGCCGGCAGGAAAGCTTTCTAAGGGGCAGAAGCAGCGGCTTGTGCTGGCAAGAGCCGTTTTGCATAAGCCGAGAATCCTGTTTTTGGACGAACCGACCAGCGGGCTTGACCCTTCTACGGCGATTGCGATTCATAAGATGCTTTTGGATTTGAGGCAGGAGGGCATGGCTGTGTTTTTGACGACGCACAATATGGAGGAAGCCGAAAAACTCTGTGATCACGTTTCGCTTTTGTATCAGGGCACGATTGTGGAAGACGGTTCTCCGCAGGAAATCTGCCTGAAATACAACAAAAGGAAACGCTACCATCTGCTTTTGAACGGCAGCAGCGAGGAAATCGTTCTGGAACAGACGCCGGAAAATGCGGTAAAGATTTCGGAGTGGATGCAAAAGGATATGATTCAGTGCCTGCATTCCTGTGAGCCTACGCTGGAGAGCGTATTTCTTCAGGTCACGGGAGCGCCGCTTGTTTCTTTATAAATGCAGAAAGGAGTGTTTCATATGGAAAGCGTAACAAAATTAGCCGCCGTTGCGAGAATAAAATGGATCTGCATCAGTCGAAATACGATGATTATGCTGGGCCCCATTCTGACGGTTGCACTGGTATACGGATGTAAGCTGTTATATGGCCAGAAAACAGGCGGAGAGCTGTCGCCTCCGTTGATGGCGATGCTTTTGTGCCTTGGAATTTCAACGAATATCTGCGGAGACGGCTTTGTGATGGTCGGAACGGCGATTGCAGAGGAAAAAGAAAAACACACGCTGCGCGTGCTGATGACGTCTTCGGTGACGGGATGGCAGTATTTTATCGGAAGCATTGCGCTGCCGTTTCTGCTGACGAACGCGGTAAATGTCCTTGTGCTTTTTGTCAGCGGCATTCCGCTTGAGCAGGTGAATCTGCCCGCTTTTCTGCTGGTCGGAGCGGCTGCGTCTTTGATCAGCTGTGTAATCGGAATGATCGTGGGCATCTGTGCCAAAAACCAGATGAACGCCAATTTGATCGCCTACCCGTTTATGATGGTCTTTATGATGATTCCGCTGTTTGGAAATCTGTCGAAGACTCTGCAGCAAATTTCCGGGTTTTTGTTTACCGGCGTGATGGTGGAAATGACAAATTGTTTTGCAAATAATACGCCATATACCATAAAGCCTTTGGATGCGGCGGTTCTGGTTGGAGAACTGGCGGTGAGCATACTGGCGTTTCTGGTTCTTTATAAAAGAAACGGTTATGAGAAAGATTAAATGAGCGGCAGCCGCCATGTTCCGGGAACGGGAGAGGGCGGCTGCCGCATTTTACAGCAGTTACTGAAGTTCTTTCAAAAGATTTTCCAGAATCATAATATGATATTCTTCATCCTGGATAATCCGATACAGTATGGCGGTTACACAGGGATCCTGAATGGTTTTGATATGCATCCGGTATTGTTTGATGGCGGATCGTTCCGCCTCTATATCGGCGTAGATCATCTTTTTTGTATGTTCCGGAAGTATGAGGTATTCCGGTGTCCAGAGCATTTTTCTCCCGTTTTGCATTCGAACCGTAAAATCAATGGTTCCGCCCAGAAGAACGATCAGTTCGCCCAGTTTTTGCAGATGCATCATTTCTGCCATGGCAATTCCCAAAAGTGTTTTTGCCAGAGCGCAATTTTCACAGGACAGGCGGTTTTCGTTGTTGATATACTGCGTAATCGCAGACAGTTCAGATACCTGGCCGCAGTAATCCATACTGAGCAGGTTTGCATAAGACGGATTTTTTTCCGTTATCTGAATGGGCGGATATGGCAGGTCCATCATGGCAGGCCGTATGCCTGAAAAGGAGCACGAATTTGTGAGTGGCGCAGCCGCTTGGTTCATATAGCATTTTCCTTTTTTCTTTTTAAAAATAATATATTCGAATTTTGTCACAATGTGAGAAATTTTGCTTGACAATTTTTTGACTTTCGATAAAATTGTTCTGAATAGAACAATTTTGGGAGGATGTAGCTTATGATTTCTTTAAAACCATGGGAACATCAGAATACATTAAAAATGCTTTATGCAAAGTGTCTGGGAGAAGTTTGCGGGAAACACAATATTACCCGGATGGAATTGGATATTCTTTTGTTTTTGGCAAATAATCCACAGTACGATACGGCAAAAGATATGGTGGAAATCCGATATTTATCCAAATCGCAGGTTTCCGTTTCTCTAAGGCTTTTAGAACAATGCGGATATGTAGAAAGAAAGTATCAGGAAAACAATCATAAAACCATACATCTTTCCGTTTGTGACGCGGCTTCTGAAATTGTCCGGGACGGCAGGCAGGCACAGGAAAAATTCTGGGCGATTATGACGCAGGGAATTTTAGAGGAAGATTTAAATACGATGAAACGCTGTATGAAGCATATGTTGGAAAATATTCATCATTATATGAGAAAGGAACCATCGGATCATTAAATGTTTCGGTTGTTTTTTGAGGGGATAAGAAAGTGAATCAGAAAGATTTAACAAAAGGAGCGGTATATCCCACGATGTGTTTGTTTGCGCTGCCGATGATCGTGGGAAATATTTTACAGCAGGGATATAATGTGGTAGATACCTGGGTAGTGGGACACTATGCAGGTTCCGATGCATTGGCGGCGGTCGGTTCGGCGTTTGCATTAATGACTTTTTTGACCTCGGCGCTTCTGGGGCTTTGTATGGGCAGCGGCGTTGTATTTTCTCTTTGTTTCGGCAGGCAGGATGCATCGGGACTGCGGGAGAGCATCTGTGCGTCTTTTTTTCTGCTGTCTGTGATTGCGGCAATTCTTACGGCGGTATCGCTGCTTGGGGTAGACGCACTGATCCGGTGGATGAATATTCCGCACGAGATTCAAACGATGACAAAAGATTATATGGTTCTTATATTTTGCGGGATTCCCGCGGTTGCCGTATATAATTATTTCGGGGCATATTTGAAAGCGCTTGGAAATTCCGTCGTTCCATTGATTTTTTTGGGGATTTCGACTATATTTAATATAGGCTTGGATATTCTGTTTGTTGCGGTTTTTGAGATGGGGACGGCGGGAGCCGCGGCTGCAACTATTTTGTCGCAGTATATTTCGGGAATCGGGATCGGTATATATGTATTGGTCAAAAATAAAAAGATGCGGCATGCATTGTTCCGGTTTCAGGTGAAATTGTCCAGTTTTCTGGAAATTGCGCGTTATTCTGTCCTGACCTGCCTGCAGCAATCTGTTATGAATTTTGGGATTTTATTGGTGCAGGGATTGGTAAACAGTTTTGGGACGACAGTAATGGCGGGCTTTGCTGCGGCTGTGAAAATAGATTCTTTTACATATATGCCGGTACAGGAATACGCGAATGCATTTTCCACGTTTATCGCCCAGAATGCGGGCGCAAAAAAGAAAGAGAGGATTTGGGAAGGGATCCGTTATGCGGTTCTGACAAGTTTTTCTTACTGCATAGCGGCATCCGTCCTGCTTTGGTTTTTGGCGGAGCCTCTGATGCATGTATTTATCAAAGCAGACGAAACGGCGGTTGTTGCGGAAGGCGTGCATTTTCTGCACGTAGTCGGACCGTTTTATTGCGGAATCGGCTGTCTGTTTCTATTTTACGGGCTTTACCGGGCGGTCGGAAAGCCTGCAATGTCTATTGTGCTGACGGTCATTTCCCTTGGCACGCGCGTCGGTCTTTCCTATGTGCTTTCTGGCGTTCCGGCAATCGGAGTAACGGGAATCTGGTGGTCGATCCCGATCGGATGGGGACTGGCAGATTTGACAGGTCTGTTGTACTTGATGAAAAAGAAAGAAGAGGTGATTGGATGGCAAAAACAAAAGCAAAAGCATTCGTTTCCTGTGTGTTGACGTTGTGTATGATGATCCAGCCGTTTCCGGCGTATGATGCAGAGGTTTCTGCACAGGAAAAAAGTGAAGTCGTAATCGACGCCCTCGAATATGGCGCCGATCCAACCGGGAAAGAAGACAGTGCGGAAGCGATCCAGCGTGCGTTTGCGGCAGCAAAAGAGGCTTCGGAAAACGGGGCGGAAAGCGTTACGGTCAGTTTTCCCAAAGGAGAGTATCATATTTATAAGGATCGTGCCCAGACAAGAGAATACCACACGTCGAATACGAACAGTATTGAAAATCCGATCAAAACGATCGGTCTGCTGATTGAAGAGCAGGAAAATTTTACATTGGATGGAAACGGGTCTCTTTTTATGATGCATGGGAATATGATGGCGCTTGCCGTCGTTCATTCCAAAAATGTCACGCTGAAAGATTTTTCCTGGGATTTTGGCGTTCCTACGGTTACAGAAATGACGGTGACAGGTATGGGAACGGAAGACGGAAAAGATTATACGGAGTTTCTGATTCCAGAGTGTTTTCCGCATTCGATATCCGGCAGCACATTTACCTGGCATAGCGAGCAAAGTCCCTATACGGGTGAATACTATTGGACGCAGACGGGGAATCACAATCCGACGTATGCGGTTGTCGGGTATCAGCCGGACGGCGATATGTCCAGAAATTACAGTACGTCGGACGGTCCGTTTCAGAACGTATCCTCAATCCGGGAAATAGACGATACGCATATCCGGATTGTCTATTCGTCTTCCCGTCCCTCTATGCAGAAGATGGGGACAGTGATCGAGCTGGCGGCAAACGCGCACAGGCAGACAGCGGGAGCGTTTACCTGGGAAAGTGAAAATGTAACGTCAAGAAATGTCAATGTACATTATATGCATGGATTTGGATGGCTGATCCAGATGAGTAAAGACGTATATTATTATGACTGTAATCTGATGCCGAGAGAAGATTCCGGGCATATAACGGTCAGTTTTGCGGACGGGATTCATGCGTCGGGCGCTGCGGGAGATCTTGTGATCGAGAACTGTAATTTTGCAAATACCCACGATGACCCGATCAATCTGCACGGAACGTTTACCAGAGTAGAGGAGCGCAGAGACAGCCGTACTCTTGTGCTGAAATATATCCATAACCAGCAGGGGGGATTCCCGCAGTTTCATGCGGGGGATCAGGTTGCGTTTTTTACAAGGGATACTTTGGAATCTACGGACCATGAGACGCTCTATACGGTAGAAGAGGTGGTTTCAAATCCGGGGGAAAACGGGAATGATTTACGGACGATGGTGATTCGCTTTCAGGAGGATCTGCCGCAGAACCTTTCGGATCAAATCGGAAACGAGCCCAAATATGTGGCGGAAAACGTGACATATGCGCCGAGTGTTACGATCAGAAATTGTACGTTTGCGAAAGTTCCGACCAGAGGGATTTTATGCACAACAAGAAATCCTGTTTTAATTGAAGGCAATACATTTAAACAGATGTCTATGGCGACAATCTTTCTTTCCAATGATTCCGACTAATGGTATGAATCGGGTCCGATTCGGAATATGGTGATAAAAAACAATGAGTTTTTTATCAAAAGCATTGGGAGGACTAGCTGGGAGTATGCGCCGGCGGTCTATGTGCATCCGGTTACGAAAGGGGGCAGCCTGCCGTCTGCCGATCAGCCGATTCATAAAAACATTACGATCGAAGGCAATACATTCCATATGGACACGGATACGGTTGTGAAAGCGGAAAGCGTAGAAAACCTCACCATACGAAATAACAAGGTTCTGCGTATGAATCCGGATATCCGGCTTGAAATTTCCGCGGACAGGGATCAACTTCTGGTCGGGGATATGCTTACGGTTGCGACAGAGGCAGAGGGAAATACGCATACCCGTCCGCAGGATAACGTCTATGAGTTTACAAAATGCAAAAATGTAGTTCTGGAAGGCAATACATATGACGACGGGTTAAAACAATATGCGGTATTAAGCAATATGCCGGATGCGTATCTGTCCAACCGCGATCCGGATATTAAGATCGCCTATGACAGAGAACAGCCTGTGACTGACCCGGTTCGTAATATCGGTTATGTAAGCAGTAATCCAGAAGTTCTTTCGATTGACGCAAACGGAAAAATGGTTGCCAGAGAAGCGGGCGAGGCTTCCGTGTATGCTTATTATATGTGGAACGGTGAAAAAATCATCTCTGAGCCCATAGAAATGAAAGTTTCGGGGAAGGGCAGCGTGGCGCCTGAAGATACGGTATCGATCACATGGGAAGGAGAGCCGGTATTGACAGAGCTGAATGAGACATTACGATTGAGCGCTTCTACGGCGTCTCAAAAAGAAATCGTATGGTCGGTGGAAGACTTTTTGACCGGCGGTACGACGGCGGCGGCTGTGATTGATCAAAACGGCGTACTGACGGCGAAGCGCAGCGGCATTGTCTGGGTCAGAGCAAGCGCCGGTCTTAGTACGGACCGCATTGCCGTAGTGATCCGTATACAGGATGAGCAGGTGCGAAACGCGGATTTATCTGTATTACGGGAGGAGACGTCCGATTATACGCTGACCGGGGATCGTATTACGGTCAATATGAAGACCGGAGATTTGTTTGAATCAAGCAATACGGTGAAAAATCTGTTCCTGTATCAGATTCCGGAGGATGTTGACAAAGATAATCTGCGCGCTGTGCTGAAAGTGGATCATCTGCCGGAGCGGGAATCGAATCAATGGGATACGGCGTCATTTCTTTTATATCAAAATGACGACAACTATATTTCCGTCGGAAAAAAATCCCATTACGACGGAATTACAACGGTGGTAGAAACGAATGCTTCCGGTACGGAAACAGGGGGAAATGCCGAACAGAATGAGCTTACAAGCGCATATTTTGGATTCTGCAAAAAAGGAGATTCCGTTTCGGTCGATTTTAAAGAAGAGAACGGAACATGGAAGCATATCCGGGATATTTCCGCTTCCATGCTCTCAGACGGGTATCGGATCGGATTTGCCGCATGGGCGACGACTGAGAGGGGCAAATCGGTAGATTTTTCGGAGTTTTATCTCGGTTCCGGAGATAGCAGTTATGAGCAGCTCTGCGGTCAGCCGGCAATTTCTTTTTTTGAAAAACAAAATACCGCTCCGTCCGTTTCCGGTGCAGCGCTCGACAAAACGGCTTATAAAATCGGAGATACGGCAAACGTATCGTATGTGTTTGAGGATAAAGACGGCGATCCGGAAGGAAAGACGCTGTATTGCTTCTCATATGACAACGGGATAAAAGAAATTACAGATCAGCCGCGTATTTCCCTTGCATATACCGGAACGATTCTCTGTGAAGTGTACCCTGTGGATGCAAAAGGGATGCCGGGAGCAAAAGCCGTTACGGCTGCGGCATCGGTTACACAGGAATCCGATCAGCCTCCCAAGGATCCTTCCAAGGAAGACGAAACAGATAAAAATGATCCTCTGCCGCTTCCGCGCGTCGGTACCTCGATACATGTCGAAGGCATGCTGTATCAGATTACAAAGTCAGATGTCCAAAACGGTACGGCATCCGCTGTTAAATTGCTGGATAATAAAAGGAAATCGATAGTGATTCCGAAGATTGTGGAAAAAGACGGTTATCAGTTCCGTGTCACAGAGATCAAGAAGCAGGCATGCAAGGGGGGCAAAAATATCAGGAGCGTGGTGATCGGAGAGAACGTAACGAAAATCGGGGCATCTGCCTTTCTCAATTGTACCAGATTGAAAAAAATTACGTTTCAGAGTAAAAAAGCCCCGAAATTTGGCAAAAAGGCATGGAAAGGGATTGTGAAAAAATGTAAGATCACAGTGCCGAAACAAATGACTGCAAAACAGCTTCGGAAACTGAAAAAAGCCGTAAAAAAGGCGGGCGCGGGCAGTAAAGTAACATATAAAAAGAAGTAGTATCAAAAAATTAACCAAGATGTTTTAAACCGTCTTGACAAATGACGGATAAGATGTTAACTTTTTGTATATGATATAGTATGTAACTGGTAAGCAGGCATTAACTATGCATAAATTTCATTTCAGGGATGTTTATGCACGTTAATGCCTGTTTTATCTGATTCTGTCTAGAAGAGGAATTCCTCCGCGGTACTTATTTTTCAAACGGTACCGTTTTAGGGGATGACGGATACGGAAGATAACAAGCATTTTCGTACGAAGCATCCAAATATAAGGAGGAGGAATTTTCATGAAAGACAAAATTTTTGGTGTATTGCAGCGAGTAGGAAGATCTTTTATGCTTCCGATTGCAATTCTGCCGGTAGCAGGTTTGCTGTTAGGCGTAGGGGGTTCGTTTACGAATGAGACGACGCTGCAAACGTATGGACTGATGGGGATTATGGGTCCCGGAACGGTTTTAAACGCTATTTTACAGGTGATGAGTTCTGCCGGGGATATTGTATTTGGGAACCTGCCGATTATTTTTGCCATGGGCGTAGCCATCGGAATGGCAAAGAAAGAAAAAGAAGTTGCGGCATTGTCGGCGGCAATTGCATTTTTTATTATGCATGCGTCGATCGGCGCGATGATCGTAAACCATGGGGGAGCGGAATCCATGCTGGAAGGCGCGACGACATCGGTTGTCGGAATCACTTCGCTTCAAATGGGTGTATTTGGCGGTATCATTGTCGGACTTGGCGTCGCTGCCTTGCACAATCGGTTTTATAAGATCGAGCTGCCGCAGGTTTTGTCCTTTTTCGGGGGCACGAGGTTTGTACCGATTGTCAGCGGACTGGCGTTTACGGTTGTCGGGATTTTGATGTTTTTTATCTGGCCTGTCATTCAGCAGGGAATCTACGCGGTAGGCGGCGTTGTGCTGCAGTCGGGTTACGCGGGAACCTGGCTGTACGGTTTGATGGAGCGTGCACTGATTCCGTTCGGACTGCATCACGTATTTTATCTTCCGTTCTGGCAGACGGGGCTTGGCGGAACGATGGAAGTCGGCGGACAGCTGATTGAAGGCGCGCAGAATATTTTCTTTGCGCAGCTTGCGGAACCTTCCGTAGAACATTTTGCGGTTTCTGCCACCCGGTTTATGACCGGTAAATTTCCGCTGATGATCTTCGGGCTTCCGGGCGCAGCGCTTGCCATGTATAAATCGGCAAAGCCGGAGAAGAAAAAAGCGGCGGCGGGACTTTTGCTCTCGGCGGCGATGACTTCTATGGTTACAGGTATTACGGAACCTCTGGAATTTACATTTTTGTTTGTTGCGCCGCTGTTATATGCCATTCACTGCGTGTTTGCCGGTCTGGCTTATATGATCATGCATATCTTAGATGTAGGCGTGGGCATGACGTTTTCCGGAGGACTGATCGATATGTTTTTGTTTGGGGTTCTTCAGGGGAACGGTAAAACAAACTGGGTTTGGATTCCTGTCGTAGGAATTGTATATTTTATCGTTTACTATGTGCTGTTTTCATTTTTGATTGCCAAATTAGATTTGAAAACACCGGGACGGGACGACAATGAGGAAGTAAAACTGTACCGCAGAAGCGATGTGGACGCCAGAAAACAGGGCGCCGCAGGCACGGCGGATGCAGAGGAAGACGAACTTTCGGCATCGATCTGCAGAGGTCTTGGCGGAAAGAAAAATATTTCGGATGTGGACTGCTGCGCTACGAGGCTGCGCTGTACCGTGCATAAATCGGAGCTGGTAGACGACGCTTTGTTAAAATCGACGGGAGCATCCGGCGTTGTGCATAAAGGAAACGGCGTACAGGTGATCTACGGACCGCGGGTTACCGTGATCAAATCGAATTTAGAGGATTATCTGGAACATGCGCCGGAAGAAGAATATCTGCCGAAGAGGGAGGCGGCAGATAAGCAAACATCTGACGCGAAGGAAAGGTCATTTTTGCGGCCGGTAAAAACAGAGATCATCTGCAGTCCCGTCAGCGGTTTGGCAGACGAGATTTCCAAGGTTCCGGACGAGGCGTTTGCAGGCCGGATGATGGGAGACGGAGCCATGGTAATTCCAAAAGAACAGACGGTATGTGCTCCGGCAGACGGAGAAGTCTGTTTTGTATTTGATACCAAACATGCCGTTGGATTTGAAACGGCGGATCATACGGCTCTGCTTTTGCATATGGGGATCGATACGGTAAACCTGGGCGGAACGGGGTTTGAGGTCCTGGTAAAAGCCGGAGACAAAGTGAAAAAAGGAGACGTGCTGATGAAGCTGGATCTGCAGTTTATACAGGCAAACGCACCGTCTCTGGCGTCGCCTGTACTTTGTACGGAACTGTCCGAACATCAGAAGATCCGCCTGCTGAAGACAGGTGATATCCAGGCGGGTGAGCCATTGTTTGCGGTAGAGACATATGAAGAATAGAGAAAGAGTTGGTAAATCATAAATGATCTGCGGGGGAACGGAAGTATGTTCAGAGTCAAAAAAGTATTGAATCACAATACGGTGATCGGGATTGGAATGGAAGACCATCAGGAATATCTTTTGATGGGAAAAGGAATCGGTTTTGGAAGAAAGGTTTCCGAGCGGATAAAACTGCCGGAGGGCGGAACCATGTATTCGCTGAAAGAAGAGACGCAGCGGGGATCGGCGGCGGAACTGGTAAAGAGTATCGATCCTGTCTGTCTGGAAATAGCCGAGCAGATTTTAAAAGAGAGTGAAAAAGTATTCGGAAACATCGATTGGGCAATTCTTTTCCCCATGGCAGATCATATTGCATATGCGGTTAAGCGGATCCGCAGTAACGAGCAGATCAGCAATCCGCTGACAAGCGACATTCAGGCATTGTTTCATATGGAATATAAGGCGGCACAGCAGGCCGCGCCGATTTTAAAAGAGCGTCTGGATGTGGAGATTGATGCGCATGAAATCGGTTATATCGCACTGCATATTCATTCTGCGATCGAAGACGAGAACGTAGCGCTTTCCATGCAGATTGCCCGGACCGTCCGGGAATGTATTCAGCTTGTGGAGAAAGAAACAGGTATGACAATCGACGTGATGTCTCTGTCTTATAACAGACTGATGAATCATGTCCGTTATATGGCGGCAAGAGCCATGAGCGGAGAGAAGTTAAAACTGAATATGAATGATTATATGTTCTGTAAGTTTCCGGACGCCTATCGTCTGGCGTCTGTCGTGTGCAGCCATTTGGAGAACTATTTAAAGAAGCCGCTCGATGAAGTGGAAGTCGGCTATCTGGCCATGCATATCCAGAGGGTTTCGGAAGAATAGGATACAAGCAGTAAGCCGGGCAGATCCGTTTGCCCGGCTTACTGTTTATTCATTTTTTCTGAGATTATAATCAAAAGCCCAGTTCTTCTCCGACAAGAAGGACTTTGATACGGTCTGCCGACCGGCTTCGCCTGGTAATGACAATCTGGCTGCAGATGCAGTGTTCGGAGAGGCAGTCTGCGCATGCTCCGGTTGCGGCGCACGGCGTATCCAGATTCAGGCGGATACAGTTCGGCGGCGTTGCGGTATTTCGGACGCGCCGCACGGCGTCCTCGACGGTGGGAACGATTTTATTCATTCCGGCGACGATGATCACCTGGTTCGGTCCGTAAATCAGTGCGGCAACGCGGTTTCCGTTCCCGTCGATATTTACAAGCTGTCCGTCAATCGTGATGGCGTTTGTGCTCATGAAATAGGAATCTGCGAGGAAAGCATGGCGGTAGGCCTGCTGAATTTCTTCCGGCGTTTTGGCATTGCCGCGGTCGATCAGCGTAATGTCTGTCCTTGCTTTTAAGGCATCCATAACGCCGGATTCTAAAAGGGATGCAGAACCGCCGAAGCATACCGTCGTATCGGGGGCGGTGAGGGACATGGCAACAGCCACGGCATCTTCTTTTGTCGGGCAGTAGAATCCTTTCATCTTACGTTTTTCTAAATGCCGGATGACGGTTGCGGCTTGTTTTTCATAAAAAAGCTGTTTTGGGTTCATGAAATTCCTCCTTTTTGAAACGTCAGGTGGTGCATCTATATGCTTTTACTATACCATTGATTCGGCAGGATCACAATGACTTTCCCAAAATGCGTGCGGTGTGATTGTCAATACAGTGATGTTTTTGTATAATCGAAGTATGGCGAAAGAAATGAATCCTATTTTTTGCCGAATGGTATCAAACGTACAAAACAGGAAAGGAACCGGATTATGAATGCAAAAGAGATGTTTCGTGTATGGATGGATGATCCGTACTATGACGAAGCGACCAAAGCGGAACTAAAAGAAATCGAAGGAAACGATATGGAAATAGAAGCAAGGTTCTGCCGCAGCCTGTCCTTTGGAACGGGAGGGCTGCGGGGGATTCTGGGCGCGGGAACGAACCGGATGAATATCTATACGGTCCGAAAAGCCACCCAGGGGCTTGCGGAGTATATTCTGGAACAAAAAGCGGAAAAGAAAGGCGTTGCAATCGCCTTTGATTCCAGAAACATGTCTTCAGAATTTGCCGAAGAAGCGGCGCTTACGCTTGCGGCAAACAAGATCAGAGCTTATGTGTTTCCGTCCCTGCGCCCCACGCCGATGCTTTCCTTTGCAGTCAGGGAGCTTGGCTGTACGGCGGGAATTGTGATCACGGCAAGCCATAATCCGAAGGAATACAACGGATATAAAGTATACTGGGAAGACGGCGGGCAGATCACTGCGCCCAAAGACCGGGAGATTATCGAAAAGGTCAATGCGGTTACGGAGGATGCCGCTGTCAGGACAATGACAAAAGACGAGGCAAAGGCGCTGGGATTCTATTGTGAAATCGGCAGTGAAATCGATGAAAAGTATTATGAAACATTGAAAAAACTGGTGCTTTGTCCCGAGGTTCTGCACAGGGAGGCGGCAAATATAAAGATCGTCTATACGCCGCTCAACGGAACGGGAAGCCTGCCCGTGCAGAGGATGTTAAAGGAGCTTGGGTTTACGCAGACAGCCGTCGTCAAAGAACAGGAGATGCCGGACGGAAACTTTTCAACGGTTGCTTCTCCCAATCCGGAGGATGCAAAAGCGTTTGCCCTGGCGCTTGAGCTGGCAGAAGAAACAGATGCCGATCTTGTCCTTGCGACGGATCCGGACGCCGATCGTCTCGGCATGTACGCGAAAGATACTGCAGCAGGCGGATATGCTGCATTTACCGGAAATATGATTGGTATGCTGATTTTGGATTATATCGTATCCCGAAAAAAAGAGAACGGGACGCTGCCTGCAGACGGCGCTGTCGTAACGACGATCGTGTCCGGCAAAATGGCAAAAGAACTGGTGAAAGCATATGGGATGACGCTTGTGGAAACACTGACCGGATTTAAATACATCGGGGAGCAGATCGGACGCTTTGAGCGGGAGGACCGTTACCGGTATGTATTCGGATATGAAGAAAGCTACGGATGTCTGGCGGGAACATATGCAAGGGATAAAGATGCGGTTTCGGCGGCGTCAATGCTCTGCGAAGCGGCGGCTTACTGGAAATCTCTGCATATGACGCTCGTAGAGCGGATGGAGCAGCTGTACGAAATGTACGGATATTTTAAAGAAGATTTACGCACGGTGAAATTGAAAGAAACGGACGGGGTCAAACAGGCGGCAGAGATCATAGAGGGCATCCGAAACAGGATTCCAAAACAGGTCTGCAGTCAAAACGTAACGGAATTCAGGGATTACCGTGAGGATCTGCGGCTTCATATGGCCAGCGGCAGACGGACAAAAACAGGTCTTCCCAAATCGAACGTGCTGTATTTTGAGCTGGAAGACGCATCCTGGTTTTGCATACGGCCGTCCGGAACGGAGCCCAAAATAAAATTTTATGCGGGCGTAAAAGGAAGCAGCCATACGGATGCCGATGAAAAGCTGCAGGCGCTTATGGAAGCTGTAGAGCGGCTTGCAACGTAAACGGCTGTCCGGCGTACGAAAGCTTTGTACACGATTACAGGTCCTCTTTTGGGACAGGTCCCGTCGAATGCCGTTTGATCAGCTGTGCCCGGAGCAGAAGCGAGCTGATGCACGTATGGTTCAGCAGGCTCGTCAGAGCGTAATATCCGCAGCGGCCCAGCGCATTTTGGTCCTGCCGGATCGTTGTAAGCGGCGGTATCGTACAGGAGGCAAACGCCGTATCGTCAAATCCGATCACGCTGACTTCTTCCGGTACCCGGATCCCGGCTTCCATGCAGTGAACCAAAACGGCGCTCGCCAGCTGGTCGTGTTCGCACAGGACGGCGGTTACACCGTTTTTTAACAGGCGGGGCAGATGCATGCCGGTGCATTCAAAGCTAAAGCAGGAGCGGCCGATGAGACTTTGGTCCGCAGTAAGGCCGTGCCGTTCCATCGCGTGTAAATACGCCTGGCAGCGTGCGCGGACAATAAAAGAATTGGCGTCGCCGCCTAAGTAGCCGATACGCGTATGTCCCAACTGTTTTAAATGGGAGACGGCAAGATCAAAGCCTTCTTCGCTGTTGACGCCGACATAGGCCGCAGAGGGATTGTTCGGAATATAGTTATCGTGTAAAACGGCGGGAGTTCCCGCCGTTTTAAAATCTTCCATCCAGGGATCGGAGAGAGAAAATCCAAGCACAAAAGCGCCCTGATAGGAGTGGCTTAACATAAATGCATCATAAGACGTTTCCGTCTGCTCTTTGTCGGAAATCCGGCAGATTTCCACATCCCAGCCGTCTAAAACGGCTGTCTGCTGAAAGCCTGTCACGAGGTCATGCCCAAATCCCGCCGGGTTTTTGTAATCCATCGTTGTCACCAGGATGCAGAGTTTTTTCGGGGCGTCTTTTCGGATGCGGTTTCTCTTATATCCCATTGCAACGGCGGTTTCCAGTATTTTTTTTCGGAGCGTTTCACTGATATCATCCGCGTCGTTGAACGCTTTGGAAACCGTACTTTTGGAAACGCCGAGTTGTCTGGCGATATCGTTGATTGTCGGCATAGTGATTCCTTTCTAAAGCAGGGCGGGCCGGAACAGGGATGCCTTTGGGCGGGCATGTGTCCGATCTGCTCTGACGTCGATTCGTACAAAATAGCAGTAGATTGCTTTTATTATACAGAAGCCGAAGAAAAATAGCAACGTTCCGACGCAAAAAAAGAAGCGAAATAAAAGTTTCGTATAGTTTCGACAAAAACGAGGGATACGCTCTCGGAAATACCCGCATAATCTTGTGAAAACCTAACAAATATTGAAAAAATTGAAAAATTGGCTTTACAGGAACCGAAAAAGAAGTTAGGATAAGAGAAACGAAACTAAACAAAACTTTTGGGAGGAGAAAGTGATGATACAAAAATATGTGTATGGAAATCCGATCGAAACGGGCGCGGTCGTACAAGAGGTTTCCAAAAGCGAAGGCAGCAGTGTTCTTCTGCATTTGTCGGAAACGGATGAGGGGCTGGAATTTTCCTGCCGGATGAATGAGAACGACGTTGTGTACGGACTTGGGGAGCAGGTGCGCGGAATCAACAAGCGGGGATTTTCCTATATCAGTTATGCGGCCGACGATCCTGTTCATACGGAAAATAAGCATTCGCTTTACGGCGGACATAATTTTCTGATTCTGTACCGGCAGGACGGGGCAGAGCAGACGTCGTTCGGCGTGTTTGTGGACGATCCCGGAAAAGTAGTGTTCGACGTGGGAGAGACCAAACGGAACCTGCTTAAGATCCGTACCGGAAAAGACTGTGTCGTTTACGTGATCGAGGGAGACAGTCTGAAAGATTTGGCAAAGCAGTTTCGGGCGCTGACCGGGCAAAGTTATATTGCGCCGAAATGGGCGTTTGGCTATCAGCAGTCCCGCTGGGGATACCTGAACAAATCGGACGTGAAAACCGTCGTGGAAAACCACCGCAGAGAGGGGATTCCGCTGGAAGCAGTCTATTTGGATATCGACTACATGGAGAATTATAAAGATTTTACCGTAGATCCGGAGAGATTTTCGGATTTTCCGGAGTTTGTAGGCGAGATGAAAGAACAGGGCATACACCTTGTGCCGATCATTGACGCGGGCGTAAAAATTGAACGCGGGTATCGTGTCTATGAAGAAGGCGTGCGGGAACATTATTTTTGCAGGGAAGAAAACGGAGAAAATTTTGTCGGGGCGGTCTGGCCCGGAAAAGTGCATTTTCCGGATGTTTTAAATACGAAAGCGCGGGCATGGTTCGGCGGAAAATACAGATGGCTGATCGAACAGGGCATCGACGGTTTTTGGAATGACATGAACGAACCGGCAATCTTTTATTCGGAGAAAAATCTGAAAAAAGTGCTACACGAAATTTCATCCATCCAAGACGACAATCTGGATTTGAACGAATTTTTCCATATGCAGGAAATCGTAGAAGGACTGTGCAATCATCCTCAGGACTATCAAAGCTTTTATCATGATATGGACGGCGTCACCGTATGCCATGACAAAGTGCATAACCTTTACGGGTTTTATATGACAAGGGCGGCAGCGGAGGCATTTGAGGAGATTGTGCCAGATCAAAGGATCCTGCTGTTTTCTAGGTCTTCTTATATCGGCATGCATCGGTATGGAGGAATCTGGACCGGAGACAACGAATCGTGGTGGAGCCATCTTCTGCTTTCCATTCATCAGATGCCGTCTTTAAATCTGTGCGGTATTTTATACACGGGTTCCGACCTGGGCGGGTTTGGCAGCGATGTGACGGAAGATCTGCTGCTGCGCTGGATGGCGTTTGCCGTATTTACGCCCCTGATGCGCAACCATGCGGCTGCCGGAACGAGGATGCAGGAAGCGTATCAATTTGACGCGGTAGAAAGTTTTAGAAATCTTGTCCGCATCCGGTACGCACTGCTGCCGTATCTGTACAGCGAGTATATGAAAGCGGCGCTGTCGGATGAGATGTATATCCGTCCGGTTTCTTTTGATTATCCAAAAGATAGGCATACGTTTTTGGTGGAAGATCAGCTGATGGTCGGCGAAAGCATTATGATTGCTCCGGTGTACACGCAGAATGCAGGCGGCAGATATGTGTATCTGCCGGAAGAAATGATGCTCGTGCGCCTGCGTTCGGATCGAAAACGGACGTATCAGGTTTTGGCAGGAGGACATCATTATATTGACGTGGCTCTCGATGAAGTTGTGTTCTTTGTAAAAAAGAACCGTATGCTGCCGTTTGCCGTTTTGGGGGACGATGTAAAGACAACGCAGGATGTTTCGCCTGACCGGCTGGTATGGATCGGATTTACAGATGATTGGGCAGAGTATACGCTCTATGACGACGACGGGATTTCCAGGCGCTATACGCCGAAAGAAGAGTGGAAAATGATACGGCTGTCCAAAGGTGAAATGGAAGGCGTATCGGCGGACGCTTCCATTGTTTGAAAAATTTTCACAAATTCGACATGAAAGTTTCAGCAAAATCGTTTAAAATGTTGTATAGTAAAAAGAACCGCAGAGAACGAAAAAAGACAGGGGGATACTATGCAATATTCTATCGAACAGGCAAGAAAAGGGAAACGTGCGGCTTTTACCGCATTGTATGAAGCGTACTGGAAAGAAGTCAAGTTTATATCCTATGCGCTGCTGGGAGATCATGAAGCTGCCGGCGAGGCGGTAGTCTGGGCATTTGGACATACGTGGGAATCCGTAACGGACGGCAGCGCTGCGACAGAAGAGGAGTTTCGGAAGAGGCTGCTTGGCATGGCCGCGTCCTACTGCCGGAGAAAACTGCTCAAAAAGGGTCAGAAAACACTGCCGCTTCCGCCCGGTCAGAATTTTACCGTATCCGATCGCGACATCGATACGGCGTCAAAAACAGGGGACGGCTTGGAAGCCGTACTGCATTCGCTGCCTGCGGCAGGGAGGTTTATCTTCGTTTTGGATCAGGCGGCGGGATGCGCCCCAAAAGAAATCGCATCATTGACGGGGGTCAGGGAGCAGACCGTAAAACTTGCCTTAGAGGCTCAGCCCGGGAACACGGAAACGATCCTTGCGGCGGTTTGGGGAAGTGAAGAAACGGCAGGAAAACACGGGGATCGTTTGAAAGATGCGATCCGAACCGGCATACAGGAGTCGACGCTGCAGGAAGCGCAGAGAGAGAAGATTTTGGACGGAATCGCACATTGCATCGAGCCGTTTAGGAAAAAGCGGCAGAAGAACATGTTGTTTGGCGGAGCGGCGGTATGCCTGGCTGCGGTGGTTCTCGGCGTATGCCTGTGGATGGCAGACGGCGGCAGCAAAAATCAGGCAGACGGCGGCAGCGAAAATCAGGCAGACGGGACGCAGAGTACGGAGCAGGCACAGCCTGCAGAAAGCGAGAATGCGAAGGAGAAAGACGAGTCCGTCCGTGCAGATTATTATGCAGAAATCTCAATTGAGGATTACGGCACGATTACAATTGCCTTAGACCGGGAGGCGGCGCCGCAGACAGTAGAAAATTTTGTTTCTCTTGCCGAAAGCGGATTTTATAACGGGCTGACGTTCCACCGGATTATGGAAGGATTTATGATGCAGGGAGGCGATCCGAGCGGAGACGGAACGGGAGGTTCTGAACAGACGATTCCGGGAGAATTTACGGAAAACGGATATGAAAATCCGCTGTCCCACACCAGAGGAGCCGTTTCTATGGCAAGGTCGAACGAGTTTGACAGCGCGAGTTCCCAATTTTTTATTGTACATCAGGACAGTACGTTTTTGGACGGGCAGTACGCCGTATTCGGTTATGTGACCGAAGGCATGGATGTTGTGGACGCAGTCTGCACAAAAGCGGAGCCGACCGACGGAAACGGTACGATCCCTGCAGATCAGCAGCCGGTGATCACATCGGTTGAGATACGGGAGGCTGACGAAACAGAATAAGATGGCTGAAAGAAGAGTACCCTCGGTGGATCAGACAGGCTATATTGTCTGCCGAGGGTACTTTTTTAAATATTTACGGGCAGAACCGGTCGTTTCGGTTCTGCCCGTTTTGTCATAAAGTGCCATACTGTCTGGCACGTACCTGTTTTTAGTCTGGTTCCGGCGCTTTAGGATCCTTCTGACCAGAATTCTGACCATAAATGGCAGCTGTTCCCAGCCGGTCCATATGCTGGCGCTTTAAACTGACGGAAGGATGTACATACCGCTGGAGCGTTGTGGATACATTGGCATGCCCCAGAATTTCCGATAAGGATTTCACATCAAAATCGTTTTCAATGCATCGTGTGGCAAACGTATGGCGCAGGGCATGGTAATTAAATCTCCCTAAGCCGCATTTATTCATAATCTGCTTGTATTTCCGGTAGTATCCTTTTGGTTCCAGGTAAGAATCGCTTCCGGTCAGAACATAAATATTTGCCTCTTTTTTATATTGGCAAAACAAAGGGAGCAAGCCTGCAGGAATCGGAATATTTCGGACCGAACTGCTTGTCTTAGGATCGTCGATGATAATCTTTGTCTTTGCGCTGAGTGGATTGTCTTTGGCAGCATCCAAATTCGGAATGCGCTGCATTGATCTTTTTACATATAAAAGACCGTTTTCCAAATCGAAATCTTCCCATCGCAATGCGCAGATTTCTCCAATCCTAAGCCCCAGATACAAACTGAGCAAAATCCCAATACTGACCGGGCTGTTTTCTTCTATCAAAACAGACTCTAATTTCTGCTGTTCTCTCGATGTGAGAATTTGAATGTCCGGCATATTCTTTCGCGGATTACGGATCAAAATACTGCCGCAGCAATCATACCCACATTCTGCTCCGTAGTTTAATGCCAGACGGATGACAGACAAAAAACCCGTTACCGTTTTCGGAGATAGACCGCCTGAATTTTTCAGGTTTCCGCACTGTAATTTTTTTTGCGTAAAACGTTCAATATCCTCGCTGCTTATCACGGATAAGGGCATACTCCCAAGCTCTGGCAGAATATGCTTCTCAATCATTGAGATGTAACGGGAATACGTCGATTCTTTTACGTCGCTTCGGATAAGACGCAGCCAGTCTTTGAGCAAATCTCCAAATTGCATATGATCCGAACCGCCCATTCTGTTGAAAGAACGTCCGGAAAATCTTTTTTGCATCATCTGGTTTCTTGCCTCTTTTACTTCCATATAAGTTTTTCTGTAGACAGATTTGTACTTTGCTTTTCCGTCTTCTTTATATTCACAGATAAACCTCGCTTCCCACCGTCCGTCTTTCCTTTTTCTGATATTCTCTCCATGTCTTGCCATAACATATCTCCTTTCTTTTTCGTTTACAGTAACAAACTTTTCCGGATCGTGCACTTTGATAAACTGACCAGAATATGACCACAAATCCGCTGCAAAATAACAGATTCCGCATAATCTATTGTAAAAAAAGCTTAATCAAAATGCCTTAAGATACATTCTAAATACAATTTTTCCATACAGCTGCACGAACCTGCAATATGTCCGGGGAAAAGTATTGACTTTTCAGAACGATCAGGATAAAATTGCATCGATAACGTAAAAAACAGGCTATGCGATCCTGCCAGAAAGTATGGCACTTTATGGCGTCCGGTATACAGGAGATGCATGCAAAAGAGGGAGAGGGGGAATCTGTTTGACGGATCGTATGATTTATTCGGAACGGATGCTTTTGCGGTTTGACTCTTATGAAGAACAAATTGCAAAAGGAAAATTACAGACGGTTCATTACTGCAAACCATTTCTGTTTGAGGGACTGGACCATTTGATTATGATCATGGACGACGTACTGGATGCCATACAGTTTCCAAAGCAGGCGGGAGAATATCGGCATCCTGGGAGAGAATGCGAAGGAAAGAAGTGCGTATTCCAAAAGATCGGCCAGCCCGACCGGCAGATCCTTAGGGGAGGGAGCCAAAAAAGCGGCGTAAGCTTCCAGGGGCAGATGACGCTTACGGTAAACAGACGGGAACACAGCAGCATACAGGGTATGGTGAATGTAGACGGTGTAAAGACGCATTTTCGGAGCGCTCTTGAACTTATGCATATGCTTCATTTCTATTTGGAACACGATTTTCAGAAAAATGACGGGAATGGTTTGGACCAGAACGCAAAATAAAAAGGGGGAGGGGAATGGAAATGGAAGGTGGGCATGTGCTGCATGTCCGGATGTTTGGCAACTATCAAATGCATTATAACGGACATCCGCTGACCGGAGAAAAGATCAGAGATACTCATTTTACCAGTCTGATGCAGATCTTGCTTCATCATGTATCGGCAGGGGTGAGCCGGGATTGCCTGGAAGACGTATTGCTTGGCGACCGGGATGTGGAAAACCGCCATCAGGCGCTTTTAACCATTATATATAAAGCCAAGAAGAAACTCAGGAAAATGGGGCTTCCGGATGAGAACTATATTGTTTTGGAAAAAGGGGTGTATTATTGGACGCCGAACATACCGGTGAGGGAAGACGCGGCGGACTTTGATGCGTTGTGTGAACAGGCAAAGACGTGTACGGATCAGGAGGAGCGTCTTAGGATTTATCTGGAAGCCTGTTATACATACAAAGGGGAATTCCTCTCTGCCCATACCGCCGTTTTATGGGCGAGCGCAGAAGCAAGGCGGTACCGCATGCAATTTTGTGACTGCGTAGAACATGCCGCAGCTATTTTAAGGGAAAAAGAGGATTGGTTCTGTTTAGAAGAGCTGGGCAGATATGTGATGGAAATGGTTCCGTTTTCCGACTGGGAGGTTTTGGTCATGGAAGCGCTGGTGGAGAGCGGGCGTTACGAGGAAGCCAGGCAGTTTTATGCGGACACGGCAGATAACTACTTAAAGGAACAAGGCGTCTGCCCTTCTGCAAAAATCATGGAAATGATGGAAAAACTCGGAAATCAGATGCAGCATTCCTATGAAGTTTTGGACCATATACAGCAGGGGCTAATGGAGGGGGATCTGGAGCCTTCTGGCGGATACCAGTGTTCGTATCCTGTATTCCGCGGTATTTATCATACGGTTTCCCGTCTGATGGAACGAGGAGGGCAAAGCGTATATCTTATGCTTTGTACGTTAGTAGACGGTAAGGGGAACCCAATGAAAGAAGGGGAACGTTTAGATGAAATGTCCAGGCGCCTAAATCATGCGATACGGTTTTCCATCCGGCATGGAGATATTATGAATCAATATGGAAGCGGACAGTTTTTGGTACTTTTGGTCAATACGACCCGGGAGGATTGTGAGATTGTAGAACGGCGTATCAATCAGAAATTTCTCATCGGCAGGCAGCGTACGGGAGTAGCGTATCATGTCAACAGCGTGATCTGCGAGCCATAAAAAATAGGAAGTAATTGGTAAAAAGGACGTATAGGTACATGAAACATCATGGCCGATACGTCTTTTTTTGTTGCGATACAGCCGATGGAAAACAGAAAAAAACGCATTTTTTTTAAAAACGGATAGTGATGGGGATAGTATGCGGCTGTTACCATAGGAGCAGAAAATGCAGCAAGAACGGAAAGGATATGGTATAGATGGAAGCAGCCGGACATTATATTGGAACGCCAAACGGAATTGTATTATGTATCAGCCAAAAGAACCAAGGCGTGGTGAAAGGCCGCTTATACCATGGCTACAGCAGAGAAGGAATTCCTTTCTATGGATATGAAGAAATCATAAAAGCTGCAGAGACGTTTTTTAATGAGCTTGGGTTTCCCCATATGGGGACCAGCGACAGAGATATCAGCGGGCGTACCTACCGGTACCGGAAAAAGGAGGGGATGACAAGGGTGATGAAAGACGAAGAATTATTGGGACAGCATGGAGATATGGGAACGTTTGTCATCCGTGTGCAGCACAGGCAGCATAGCAGCTGGCAGGGCAGAGTCACATATCTGGATAAAGACCAGACCGTATCTTTCCGGTCGGCACTGGAACTGATGAAGATCATAGACAGTACCCTGGATGATACCGAGCAGGCAGGGGACTGTGAGAGAAAGAGTGAAGAGGGATAATATGGCAGAGAAAGAATTACGCAGATTGAAACGCAGGGAACTTTTACAGATGCTTCTTGTACAGTGCGAGGAGACGGAGCGGCTTTCACAGGAAACAGATGCGATGAAAGAAGAAATGGGAGCTGTCATGGAAAGTTATGAGCGGTTAAAAAAGAAGCTGGATATCAAAGACGAGAGGCTCAATCAGAAAGACAAAATAATCACAGAATTAAAACGTGAGATAGAAGAAATGAAAACTGCAAAAGAAGAAGGAACGGAAGAGATCGGTTCCGCTGCAGATGCAGCCCGCAGGCTGGGCGAGATTTTTGAAGAAGCGCAGAAGGCTGTGGAACAGTACATGATCCATGTCAAAACGCACAGTGCGAAAAAAAGCCCCTTTGAAACAGAGAGGGCAGCCGGCGCCCGAAAAAGACAACTGACATCCCGCAATGGGCAGGTAGTCCCGATCGGGCTGAGTAAGGCGGGCGCAGGAAGCGCAAGGGGAACCGGAACGGAAATGACAGTCACTGCCGCAGCTTCGGGTGATATTTATGGATAAAGATAATCCGGACCGTGAAAATTCGGATCGCGCCACTTTAAATATCCCGCCGATTGAGCAGATCAGGGAAGAGCTTGCGAGAGAAGAAGCCAAATATGGTTTTCGAAAAACGCTTTGGAATGTTGTGGCAGTGCTTCTTGTGGCAGCGGCTATTACGGCGCTGCTGGCAACCCGTCTGTTTGTGCTGATCCGGATTAACGGAAACAGTATGGAACCGGGCATGTCGGACGGTGAAATCATCATCATCCGCCAGACAAAAGAAATCAAAGCGGGAGAAGCAATCGGGTTTTATTACGGAGGAAGGATATTGATCAAGCGCGTGATAGGAAGCGCGGGAGACCATATCAATATAGACAAGGACGGTAATGTATCTGTCAACGGCGAAATGCTCGAAGAACCTTATGTGGCGGAAAAAAACCTGGGGAAATGTGAACTGGAATTTCCTTATGAAGTGCCGGAAGGAATGGTGTTTGTGCTTGGAGACAACAGAACCGTATCAATCGACAGCAGGATCCGCTCCATCGGATGTGTGGAACGGGAGCAGATTGTCGGTAAGGCGGTATTTCGGGCGTGGCCGCCCGGCCGAATGGGAATGATGCGTTAGAAATGCCTTTTGGATGCCGGATGGCAGGAAGGAATACGATAGATTAGGAAGGTGAGGAAGATGCAGGAACTTGTAAAAGAGTATTTGGATGAGCTGAATAAGCGGCAGAAAAAAAGCCGAAAAATCAGTATTGCCGTGATACTTCTGGTTGTCATCGTAGTCGGAAGCGTGACAGGTATCCTGACGCAGTACGGCGTTGCCATGACGGGTAAAGCGAAATGCGGACAGGAAGAGCATCAGCATGGCGAGGAGTGTTATGAAGATCGGCTGGTCTGTGGACTGACAGAACAAGAAGGCCATATCCACACGGCAGAATGCAGCAATCCAAAAGAACTGGTCTGTGGATTTGAGGAAAGCGAGGGACATACGCATACGCAGGAGTGCCAGATGCCAAAAGAGCTGGTCTGCGGATTAGAAGAATCTGAAGAACATGAGCATACGGAAGAATGCTATTTTGTGCCGGAGGGATTCGCCTGCGGGCTGGAAGAATCTGAAGGGCATCAGCATACGGATGCCTGTTATTCTGTGCCGGAGGGATTCGTCTGCGGATTAGAGGAAGGCGAAGGGCACAGCCATATAGAAGAATGCTATCAGAATGAGCTGGTTTGTGAGAAAGCAGAACATACGCATACCGATGTTTGTTACACCGATGCGGCTGCAGATGTGGAAGACGCGTCTGTCTGGGACCGTCAGTATGCATCCGTGCAGTGGCAAGGCATTTGGGGTGACGATCTGGTGACGGCGGCACAGATGCAGCTTGGGTATCAGGAGAGTTCCGATAATTATATTATTTTGGAAGACAAAAGCCATAAAGGGTATACCAGATACGGACAGTTTGCAGGGGATCCCTATGCGGACTGGGATGCGGCGTTTGTAAATTTCTGCCTGCATTATGCGGGCGTCCGGGCGTCCGGTCTGTTCCCGGATGTAACGGATACGGCAAGATGGTGTGATGAGTTTATAAAAATAAAGGAAGAAAACGGCGCATATATCACGCCGTCGGGCAATTATATACCGAAAGCCGGAGACCTTATTTTCTTCCAGAAAGAAGGAGAAGAGACGGCAAGCCAGATGGGAATCGTTTCTTCTTATGAGGCAGAAACGGCGACTGTCCGGGCGATAGAAGGAAACAGCGGAAATGAAGTAAGGGAAAATACATATAACGTTGCCGACAGCCATATTGTCAGCTATTTAAACATCAGTGAATTAGAGACTGCAGTAAAAGGAACGGAAACGGCGCCGGATCAAAACGCAGCGGTAACGCCGGCAGAGCCGGGGGCAAAAGAGACAGAGACGCCGCAACGGATCATGACGGCAGAAGGAGCCGATTATACCGTAACCGTATCGTTTACGGCAGAAGCAAACATCCCCAAAGACGCAGTTTTGGATGTTCGGGAGATCGTACGGGGCAGTGAGGAATATCAGGAATACTACCGGCAGTCTTTGGATGCGATGCAAGTGGAAGAAATTGGGTTCGCCAGGTATTTTGACGTAACATTTTTACTGGACGATACAGAAATTGAGCCGTCTGCTCCCGTTGATGTGAAAATCCGTTATAAAAACCGTATTGATATGGAAGAGGACGCAAACGGAAATGCAGTCCATTTTACCAAGGACAAAACGGAAGTTCTGGATGCCGGAATTGATCAGGAAGAGAATTCGTTCTCTTTTACACAAAATAGTTTTTCCGTTGTCGGGACAGTTGTGGCAAACGGAAGCAGCTCTTATTTTTACAAAGGAGGAATACCGGAAAATTTAGACGGAAAAACATTTCTGTTAGAAACATCCGTAGGAACGGACCGTATTTTTTTGACCGGAAGCAGTGCGGTAAACGCCGGTCAGGTGAACGGGCTGGCGGGAAGCGAGGCAAAAGATATTGTTTCCGTTGAAAATCCACAGGAGGAAAATCTCTGGACATTTCATAAAGTAAACGCGTCGGCTTATTCTATTCAGAATGTTGCTGCCGGAACGTATTTGACGATCGATCAGCAAAATGTAACGCTTCAGGATACGGCGTGTGCACTGACCGTGGAGACGGATTCTGATATGATTACGATCCGCAAAGGAAAATATTTTCTGGATGCAGGGGAAAAAAGCTGCATTGTGGCGAGCGGGAAGAAAGAAGGAGAACTGCAAAGCCATCATAAATTCCGTTTATTCGGTATGGGAAAAGATTATACGCTGCTGGCGGAAGGGGAAGATTACCGGATCACATTACATCTTTCGGCGCTGGACGGACTGCTGGATGACGTAGTATTTACTGCGGAAGAGATTACAGGCGAAAAGTCGGAGGAATATGCAAAGAAAGCAAAAGAGGCGCTGGGATTTGAGGAAGTCGGCTTTCAGAGGTTTTTTCATCTGGGTTTTGACAAAGAGATTCCGGAAGATTTGGTTCATATCTTAAGCGTTTCCATTCAGTATAAAGGCAATGCAGAAGGGTTTGATATCAACGGCGCCGGAGGCGTGGTACAGTTTAAAGGCAGCAGTGAAATGGTGGTAAGCGCCAAAACAGAAGAGGCTGAGACAGAAAACGAAGACGTAGGGGAAGAAGTATTAAGCGCCAGGTTCAACGGACGGGAACGGAGCATTTCCGCAGAGATATCGGAATTATCAGATCTGGGAACGGTGATGCTGGCATCCGAAGGTGAAACTTATCTCCGGCAGGACATTGCCGGCTGTGATGACTTGGATCAAAAGACATTTCTGATTACATGTATTGAAGGGTCTAAGAAAGGGGTAATGGGATCGCAGCCAAAAGCAGTGGGACCAAATAGCGGCTTAGAGGGATTCAGCTTTGCAGGCGGCGACATGATAAACCGGACGGACGGCATGGCGTTGTGGCGGTTTGAAAAGCAGAATGACTATGGTATGTACGGTACTTTTACTGTAAAGCTGGAAGGTACGGATCAATATCTGAATCTAAACAATGGAAGCCTCTCTCTCGGCGGCAGGCAGGAATTACGGGTTTTCTTTCAAGCCGGGCCGATTGTCATGAATAACGACAGCGGCGCAGTCAGCTACGATGAGTGGGAAGGCGCCTTTTATGGAGGGGGATTTTCTGCTCTGACCTTGTATGGAAAAGGAGACGAGCCGGACGGGTCAGATCTGGAATTAAAGGTAGAAAGCGCAGATTTGGCGGGAACTCCAATTCAGGAAACGACCCAGCCTCAGCAGATTCCGGATCAAAGTTCCGTTTTCTTTAAGAAATCCAGACCGTATATTATATTTGACGGAACCCAAATCGGTTTGGTCAAAAGCGCCCAGGGCACAGAAAAGAGTTATCAATACGAAAGAGCGCAGATCGTATATCAAGATCCTGCTTCCGGACGAAAAACCGTTCGGGGAATCACAGAAGCAAATATTACGTATTTGCCGAATGAGCGGTATGAAATTACTTTTTCCGGTCCCAGGCTGGAAGGAAATGGGATTTCATCTATTGCAACTTTTGATCAGGATACGATCAAGAATGTTACGGTCCAGTACGGATACCGCGCATACAAAAACAGTCCGCTGGATGTGGTTCCGTCTTTGGATACGTCCAATAAATTTTCAATCCGGATGATTGATTATCCGCAAAAGCAGTTTAGCGGTTATGACTGGACCGAGACCAATAAAGAGGTAAAGCCGGGAATTCTGAACTCTTATTTGAATTCGGACGGGTATCCTTCTTTTCGCAGTACGATCGTTACAAGCCAGATTTATCCGGGTGCAACTTCATTAAACAGTTATTTTGCAAACGCAAAAGATGCCAATAAACTATTCGTAACAGAAACTTATGAGAACAGCGGGTATTATGAGTTTGATTCTCAGGAAAACGGGGCGTCGTTTGATGAAAAAACCGGTAATTTCATTATTTATCAACAATTGACAACACCCAGTGACAGCGATGGAGGGTTAGCGAGGAACAGGCTTTACGGCAAGGGGCAGTTTTTACCGTACAATACCTTTGATAACGAGAGAAAGATTGCAAATATAAACAATATTTATACGGCTCAGGCAGGGGATCTTTCCCCGGATGACGAGCGGTATGGTGATGATCTTTATCTGCCGGACCAGGAGACAAATTATAACTTTGGAATGGAACTTTCGGCAGAATTTTATCAGATGCAGAACGGCAAGATTAACCGAAATCCGATGCGCTATGAGTTTACCGGAGACGATGATCTTTGGGTTTATGTCGACGGCGTCTTGATTTTGGATATGGGCGGAGCCCATGATGCAAGAAGCGGATATATTGATTTTTCAACAGGCGAAGTTTATGTGCAGAGCGGAACGGGCGGCGGCGGCACAACAAAAAAACTCTACGACCTGTTTAAGGCAGCCAGAGATGAAGCGGAGGCAGGCGGCGCGAGCCAGGAAGTAATAAGCGCCCTGAATAAAAAACTGGAGGATTCCCAATGGAAGACACTGGAAAATGGAAATAAGATTTTTGCGGATTATACAAAACACAGTTTTAAAATGTGGTATATGGAACGCGGAGGCGGAGCTTCCAATTTGCGGGTACGGTTTAACCTTCCTGTGATTCCGTCGGGAGAAGTCCAGATTGAAAAGCAGTTAGAGGGTTCGGATCAGGGGAATTATGTAAATACGCCGTTTGATTTTCAGGTTTATCTGCAGCCGATTCTTGATTTAGGGGCTGGCCAGGAAGATAAATTTGACGATGCGGCAGAGCCAAAAGATTACAAACTCTTGAGTACGGAGCTTTTGAGCCAGGGAAGAACAGATGCGGAAGCGTTTATCCTGCGGACAAACGGACGCGAAGAAAAAATTACGATTCCCAGTGAAGAGGAGGATCAGGGAATTTTCCATATAAAGCCAGGTGAAAAGTTGATCCTCCGCGGATTGAAGGTGAACAGAAAATATTTTGTCCGGGAGCTGAATTTAAAAGCGGATGAATATTCCAATGTGAAAGTGGATCAGATCGTAGTGGAAGAGGAAGACAGTGAAGGAAGCGGAACCAGAGGAAACGGAATTCAGGTTTCAGAAGATAAAACATGGGCGGATACAGATGTAAAAACAGTGTCGGAACGTGCTTATATCGTATTTAAAAATGAATGTTCCAGGGAAAACAGAAATCTGCTCAAGATTAAAAAAGAGATGAACGGCGGCAGCAGCGGAGACGATACCTATACCTTCCAGGTATGGCTGGGAAATCAGGCGGGCCAGATGGAACTCTATGAAGGGAAATATTATCTGGTCAATAAAGATGGGTATTACTATTCCGAACAATCCGGAAAGCTTATATTAAGCAGCTGCAACGATGCGCCGGATCAGATCAATGAAAATACGCCGAGCCTGATGACAAAAGAGGGAAGTCCGGGCATCATAGCAGGAATTTCACCGGATGATACGGTGATTATCCGGAATCTGGTCAAAGATACGAAGTTTTATGTAGAAGAAGTCCATCCGGGCCTGCAATATGAAGATCCGGTATATGAACTGCAGGCGGGGACATATCAGCCGCCGCAGGCAGGGATTCCGTTGGTTACGGCAGATTTGCCGCATGATTCTGACGAAGAGAGCGGTAAGAAGACGGAAATGGGTTCTATCCAATTGGGAACAGATGCAGTCGTTACGGTGAAAAACAGTAAATTGGGGAACCGTACCTGGCAGATTGTAAAGAAGAGCAGTACAGAAGGCGGACCTTATCTGGGCGGAGCTGTATTTGAACTCTCCGCAACCGGTTTGCCGGAAGGGGAAAGCCGTGTGTATTACGGAAAATCCGTTGACAAAACTGGTGAAATACAGTGGTATCAGGAACGGAATTGTACCACCGGACTGCAGATTAGCGATCTTGTAACAGGAAGTTATCAGTTTAGGGAGATTGCGGCAGTCAAAGGTTATTCTCTAAGTGGTGAAATCTGGGAGATTGAAATAAAACCAAGAAATGGAATTTCTATCGCAGGGCAGAGACCAAAGACCGAGACGGTCAAAGGAAGCGCTATAGACGGATCGCAGGATATAGAAAAACTGGTCTATACATTTACAAATAAGCCCATGTATGAACTACCGAACTCGGGCGGCAGCGGAATTTATTGGTATTTGATCGGCGGTATGCTCTTTATGATGGCAGGCGCGTTGATCTTATATAAAAACAAGTGCAGGGAGGTGCGGGGAAGTTAGAAGAAACTAAAACTTTTGGCGGTCCTGGCGCCGCGCAAAAACAGTGCGCAGATGCACGAAAGCAGCCTGTGCGATAAGCACATCAATTTAAATTTATGAAAAGAAAAGGAGAACAAAACATGAAAAGGATGAAAAAAGTATTTGCAGTGTTATTGACACTGGCAATGGTACTCGGAATGTCGATTACGACATTTGCAGCAGGAGAAGGGACGATTCAGGTAAACAATCTTCATGAAAATGCACAGATACAGATTGTACAGATCATCAAGCCGGATACGGAAGCAAAAACAGGCTGGACATTTACAGATCTTGCAGGTAAAGAATTTTTGGCAGCAATGCAGGTAGCATTTGCAGGTGCATCGGATCAGGACATTATTGCAGGATTGATCAAATTGCAGACACCGGATGCGATATTCCCAAATAATGTAGATATTACTCCTGTTGATATTTCAACATCACAGTATGAAACTGCGCTCGCAGCAGTAAGCAGTTATCCGGCGGCTGTTACGGCTACAGGTACTTCCTATACTTATACGATTACCGATACAGAAAACGGCGCAGGCGTATACGCAGTAAAAGGCACGGATACAGAAGAGTTCGTATACAGTCCAATGGCGGCATACATTTCTTTTGCAACATACGATGCGACAACAGGAAAACCAAGCGCACTTGGAACCGGAACGATAAACGCGAAAAAAACAACAAAGAAAACAGAGAAAACAGCAAAAGAAGAGACAGCAGGCGTTGATAAAACGGTTGAATATGAAATCAAATCAACAGTTCCTTATATATCACAAAACGTTGCAGAACCGGTATATAAGATTGTCGATACGCTGACAGGCGCAAATTATTTAAATCTTACGGCAATAGATCCCGCAAACGTATACGGTGATGAAGTAACAGAGGCAGGAACATTCAAGGTTAAAGTTACGATCCAGGGGCAGGAAGCTGTCATGATGGATGCAGCATTTGAAACAGATAAAGACGGCAAGAATACATTCACGCTTGATCTTTCCGAAATTGTGGCAGATCGTGCAAATGCAAACAAATCCGTAACGGTAGAATATGGTGTAAAAGTAAAAGAAGTTATCGTAAACAACAAGGCGGTTTCACAGTCTTCACATAAGGATGGCAGTGTAGTAGCAGGAAAACCGGGAGAAGAAGACGTATACACGGCTGCGGTTCAGATCAGCAAAACCGGTGAGCAGAATGCAAAATTAAATGATGCAGAATTCGTTTTATATTACACGGACGCTGAGGGAACAAAACAGTATGCAACTGTAAAAGAGAACGAATATAAAACGGAGGAACCTTACAATTATGTAGTTACCGGCTGGACAGATGATCTGAAAAAGGCAGGCCATATCAAGACAAGTACGGTAAATGGCGTAGACGGTACGGCAATCATCAAAGGTGTGGATGATGATAACAGCTATTTCTTCAAAGAAGTGGTAGCTCCCGACGGATACAGCCTGAATGAGCAAGATGCAGGGATTTGCGAGTGGTCTGGAGAGGCAGCAGACAAAAAAGCATCCGCATCCATGACGGATACCAAACTTTCCTCCCTCCCGTCCACCGGTGGTATCGGTACAACGATCTTCACCATCGCAGGCTGCCTGATCATGATCGCAGCAGCAGGATTATTCTTCGCAAGCCGCAGAAAGTCTGCAAAATAGTGAAAACAGCTACATAGTGTTTCATGATTCCGGGGCGGTTATTCTGCCCCGGAATATAAAAAAATACAACAACAAGGAGAGTCCAGATGAAAAAACATGCAGGTAAAATATTGATCAGTCTATTATTTTTAGCCGGCTTCTCCCTGCTGCTGTATCCGATGGTAGCAAACGAGTGGAACAATTACAGGCAGAAACAGCTGATCGGGGATTACGATCAGATCGTAGAGGATAAAGAACATGCCGGTACTCTGGATTATCAGGCGGAAAAAGAAGCGGCAGTCAGTTACAATGAAGCCCTTTTGCCCAGTATCCTTCCGGATTCTTTTGCGATCGCGGAGGCATCGGATAAGGATGCGGCATATATGTCTTGTCTGAATCTTGCGGGCAACGGCATGATGGGAACGGTAGAAATCCCGAAAATCAATATTACGCTGCCTGTGTTCCATACGACCAGTGACGAAGTGTTGGAAACGGCGGCAGGGCATTTGGAGGGGAGTTCGCTTCCGGTGGGAGGTGAAAATACCCATGCGGTTATATCCGCGCACAGAGGGCTGCCCAGCGCGTCATTATTTACGGATCTGGATAAACTGGAAGAGAGCGATCATTTTCTTTTGCATATGCTAAACGATACGCTCTGTTATGAAGTTGACAAAATTTCGGTTGTGGAACCGGAAGAGACAGATTCTCTCGCAGTAGAACCGGGAATGGATCTGGTGACGCTTTTGACCTGTACGCCGTACGGGGTAAACAGCCAGAGGCTTTTGGTACGGGGGCACAGGGTGGCGTATGAGCCGGAATTGCTGGCAGATGAGAAAGTCCCTCTTTCTAATATGAGTTTACATACCAACTATTTGTTATGGGTGGTTGTCGGGATTTTAATCACGGCAGCATTTAGCCTGTTTTTGTATCGGAAAGAAAAGAGCCTGGCCAACAAAGAGGTGATTTCCGATGATATGCCGCAAAAAGAAGATGCAGACGCGCAGAAAGAATCAGACGACTGGCTGCGCGGAAGTGAAGAGATCGAAGTACAGGAACTGGCCGAGTGGCTGAAAGTGAAGGAAGAAAGCACAAAGGAGGACCCGTCATGATAAGAAAACTATCATCGGTTCTCTTTGGGCTGTTGTTTCTTGCAGGATTTGGAATTCTTGCATATCCGACGGTTTCCGACCAGTGGAATACTTACCGTCAGTCAAAGTTGATTTCCGATTATAATTCGGCCATAGAGGAAATGGAAGAGGAAGATTTTGACAAGGCATGGGAAGCGGCGAGGGATTATAATCAGACGTTTGCGCAAAACAGCATCCTGGAAGATGTATTCGGCATCGACGGATCCCAAGATATCAGGGATACAGAGTATTGGGACGTGTTAAACGTGACAGGGGACGGTATCATGGGTTACCTTACGATACCTAAAATAAATATAAAATTGTCGATTTACCATGGTACTGCAGAAGATGTGCTGGATACAGGCGTCGGGCATATGAACGGCACAAAGCTTCCGATTGGGGGAAACGGGAACCACAGTGTCCTTTCTGCCCATCGAGGCCTGCCCAGCGCAAAACTGTTTACCGATATTGACCAGCTTTTCAGGGGCGACAGGTTTTATCTGCATATTCTGAACGAAGATTTGGCATATGAGGTGGACCAGATACTGCCGATGATCGACAAAGATGATTATGATGCGTTGGGAGAGGCGCTTACCATAGAAGAAGGGCAGGATTATGTAACGCTATTTACATGTACGCCTTATGGAGTGAACAGCCACCGGCTGCTTGTGCGGGGACACAGGATTCCGTATGACGGAGAACTGGAAACATCTCCTGTGGAATCCATGGTACAGGCGATCCAAAATTATTATATGCTGTATCTGCTGCTCGGCATCGGATTGACTGCTCTGGTGATCTTGCTGATGTACCGCATCATGAAAAGAAAAAAGAACATGGACGGTAAGGAGGAAAAAAGTTGAAGATAATTAAAAAGTTCAAAAAAGGATATCTTTTGGCTCTTACGGCGTTACTGCTTCTGCCTTGTCTCAATCTGATACAGGTGCAGGCTGCTAAGGAGATCGACTTAAATCGGGAGTGTTCTCTCACCGTATCGGTAGAAGTTGGGGGAGCGGTTGGAAGCAATGACGCATATTTGGAGGATTTTAACCGGATGTCGATTCCGGTATCGGTTTACCGGGTAGCGGATGTAGATATCACGGGCCAGAAATTTACGCCGGAGGATGCGTTTTCCGAAATGGATTTTGACAAAATCAACGGAGATCCGGCTTCTTCTGCGGCAAGGGATTGGCAGGAACTGGCAGGGCAGGCCAAAGAGATTTTAACGGCGGCTTCGGTTCCTGCGGCGGCTTCGGTGACAATTTCGGGTACGCAGGATGGCACGGGAACAGCCAAAGGTGAAATTACGGGACTAACCCCGGGACTGTATCTGGTCGTGCCAAAGGAATCTTATAATCCGGATTATTCGGTATTGTACACGTTTACCCCGTACCTGACAGCGCTTCCAAGCAGCTCTTATGCGGTAACCGGGGAAGGGAGCGACGAGTGGGACTACGATACGACGATCGGCTTAAAACCGGATGCCGATCAGCAGTTTGGAACACTCAATATCACAAAGACACTGGAAAATTATAACGAAGCATTGGGAAAGGCTACTTTTGTATTCCATATCGTTGGGACAGATCAAACCGGCGAGGTACAATTTGACGAGGTGGAGAGCATGACGTATTCGTCAGCCGGAAGTAAAACGCTGACGGTAGAGAAGATTCCGGCAGGGCTTTCGGTCACGGTAACGGAAGTTTATTCCGGCGCCAGCTATACCGTTACAGGCTCCGGCGAAGAAACGGTGCAGATTTCTTCCGATGCCGCGGTAGACGCAGGCATCGCGCAGGAAGCGTCGGTTGTTTTTGTCAATCGTTATAACGGAGGAAACCGCGGAGGATACGGTGTCACAAACCGTTTTGAGTCGGACGGGAACGGCGGATGGACATGGAACAATCCTACGATATCAGAAGGAGAATAAGAAAGGAGCTGCGACGGATATGAAAAAGATGAGAAGCTATAAAAAATTAGTGGCTGTGTCTGCGGCGGCTCTTTTGCTGACAGGGACGCTTACGGTGGAGCATGCATCGGCATATTTTACAACTTATGTGTCTGCGGGAGGAAGCCAGGTCGTACGCCTTGGCTCCAAGACAGAAATTCACGAAGATGTCAGCGATATGACGAAACATATTTCCATTCAGAATACATCACAGATTTACGACTGTTTTGTCAGGGTAAAAGTATTTTACGGCGGAGGCCTTAAGATTTCTTACCAGGATAAAAGCGAGAGCGGAAATCTCTGGTCTTATTCCCAAAACGACGGGTATTGGTATTACAAACCGATTTTATCTGCGGGGGAGAGTACGGAACTGTTTGATATTCAAATCGGTGATCTGCCGGAAGATTTTGACAAAGAAAGTTTTAATGTTGTTGTCATTCAGGAATGCACGCCGGTTGTCTATGACGAGGACGGAAATCCGTCTGCAGACTGGAATACGGTTTATACGGAATATCAGAAGATTGCCGACAGGTCAGGAGAGGGGGCTGGCGCAAAATGAAAAAGAAGAGGCTGACATATCTGATGCTGGCGGCGGCGGTTTTGCTCCTTTTGGGAAGTACGGTAGGAAGTACCCGTGCGGCATTGACATATTACAGCGATAATTATGTGGCAAAGATTACGGTTTCCCAGATCGGCGTAAGTTTGCTGGAAAACGGGGAAGTCGTCAGCAGCAGAGATTACAATGACAATGCATGGAAGGTTACGACAAACAAAGGTGACGGTTCTGCGAGCGGTTCCCTGCTTGCCAATCTGTTAAAGCCGGAAGAAAAGCTGGCGCTGAACAAAAAATATGACGAGAAGCTGACGGTAAAAAACAGCGGTTCCATAGATGAATATGTCAGAGTGCGTATTTACCGGTATTGGATGAAAGACGGACAGAAGGTTACGACGTTATCCCCGGATCTGATTGATTTGAATTTGATCAATTCCGGACAATGGGTCAAAAATCCCAATGAAACGGCAGAATGTGTGGAACTGTTTTATAAAGGGATATTAAAAACCGGAAAAGAGACGGAACCTTTTGCAGACACCGTTCGGATTGACGGAAGGCTGGCGCAGGAAGCGACGATTGAAACAAAAGGAGATACCGTTACTACTGTATATAAATACGACGGCGTAGAATTTCATATAGACGTAGAGGTGGACGCCGTTCAGACGCACAATGCAAAGGACGCAATCAAAAGCGCCTGGGGTGTGGACGCATCCGGCCTTGGGATACTTTAAAGGAGGCAGGGAAGATGAAGAAAAAATGGAGAAGCGCAGGCGTTACGGCAGTGTTATGTTTCCTCCTTGCATCTTCGGTCTCGGTATGGGCAGAAGACAGACAGGGAGCGTCAGGCTGGCAGGTGACGTTTGACGGCAAAAAAATGGAAAGTAATTTCACGTCGGCGGATATGAGCAATGAGGCGGGAGCGATGCAGCCCGGGGATTCGGTGGAGCTGACAGTCACAATAAAAAATACGTTTGACGGCCAGGCGGACTGGTATATGAAAAACGAAGTGCTGGAGTCATTGGAGGATGCGGGAGACGCTGCGGGCGGCGCATACGATTATCTGCTGACTTATACGGATATCAAAGGACAGACGACGACGCTCTACTCCAGTGAAAAGTTTGGAGGAGACGGAAAAATCGGCGGCGTAGGGCTGCATGGAGCAACCAATTCGCTTCAGAATTATTTTTACCTGGATCGGATGGGAAACGGAGAATCCGGTGTTGTGAAGTTAAAAGTGGCGTTGGACGGCGAGACGCTCGTCAATGATTACCAGAATACGCTGGCAAGGCTTCAGATGGATTTTGCGACGGAACTCGTTTCGGGACAAACGGCGGGCGGAGACGAAAGTACGACGCCGGGAGATCCGAGCGGTTTAAGGACAGACAGAAATGCCGTAAAGACAGGGGATGAAACTAAGATCATGCGTTATGTGGTATTGATGTTTGGGTCCGGGCTCATTCTTTTGGCCGGAGGAATTTTTTTGCTGCGGCGCCAGCAGGAAGAGGAAACTTAAAAGAGGGGAGAATATGGTATGAGATGGTTGAAAAACGCGGGCATGAGTATTCTGATCTTATTTTTAATGGCCATATCCGGCAGTCAGGCGGTATCGGCAGCAGAAGAGGCGTATACGTATACGGTTCGCCTATATGCCGGAAATCAGGGAACCATTACCAACAGCGGTGTAGAGATCAGCTCTTCTACAGCCAGGATTTCTTTTTCGGATGACTGTGCCGTCATCAGCGGGCTGCAGTACGGCGATATGGTATATATCCGTCCGCAGGATGCGATAGAAACAACAGATGAGAGGTATTATGTGAGAGGCGTCAGAAGATCCGGAAGGGACAATGCACAGGCAGAGTCACCGGCGTTTTATGTGGCGTGCGACAGAGATTTTGTAGCCGCTTACGGCGTCCGGGGAGATATGGCGGAGTATACGGTTTCGTATCAGGATGAAGCGGGGAATACGCTGATGAAAAGCGACACGTATTACGGAAACATCGGGGAACGGCAGTATGTGTCTTCTCGTTATATCGAAGGCTACCAGCCCTCGTCTTTAAATATGGTAAAAACACTTTCGGCAAATGCCGCGGAAAATATATTTACGTTCCGGTATACCCGGATTGCGGCGGGAACGACGCCTGCGCCGGGCGGAACGACGACAACGGCGACAACGGGGACGACGACAGCGGGGACGACGACAACGACCACCGCAGCAGGTGGCGGGACGCCGGGGGCACAGGATGCCGATGCCGGCGCGGCAGACGCACAGGATGCCGATGCGGCGGAGCAAGGCGGGGAAACTCCTCCGGGAGGAGATGCGAACGTGCCGCTTCCGGACGATAATGTTCCGTTGGATCAGCAGGAGCTGGAAAACCTGGATGACGGCGAAGTTCCGCTGGCAGACATAAAAGCGGAGCAGGCAGGGTTGATGGGGTATTTCCCTATTTATGCCGGGATTGCCGCTACAGCCGCTGCAGTACTGGCAGTTGCTGTCATTTATCTTTATAAAAGGAAAAAAACGCTTCCCGCAAAAGCGGCAGGAAAGGATCGAGGAACGCCGGATGGGTCACAAAAACCATGAAAAAGAAACAGAACAACCGTAAAAAAGCGTGCAAAGCCTGCAGCGCAGTGGGAACAACGCTGATTGTGGCAGTGATTGTTTTATGTGCTCTGCTGGTTCTGCCGGGTTTCTTCGGATATCATATGTACCATGTGTTAAGCGGCAGCATGGAACCGGGCATGCCGGTCGGCAGCCTGATCTATGTCTGTGAGAAAAAGCCGGAAGAAGTGAAGGAAACAGATATCATTGCTTTCTACGGTTCGGCAGAAGACGGCGGCATTATCACGCATCGGGTAGTCAAAAACAATGTCGTGTCCGGTACCTTTCAGACAAAAGGAGATGCAAATGAAGCAGAGGATCCCATGCCGGTTCCGTATGACAATTTTATCGGAACGGTGGCGGTTACGGTTCCGTATCTTGGTAAAGTGCTGACCTGTATGACCTCCCGGTACGGTAAGGCGGCTGCGGTATGTGTCATTTTACTTGGCGTGGTGTTAAATCTGGCGGGAGCGGGAAAGAGGCAATAAAAGAAGGCGCAGATGAGCCGTATCATGGGATTTGATGTTCGGGACGTCCCTGAAAATAGAACGGAACAATAATAGAAAGGTGTATGCAACGTATGACCTACGTGCATGCGCCTTTTTTGTTTTTTCGAATAATTTCTATAATTTGAGGGGAAGAGTGTATAAATTTTCAAAGAGTAGACAGTTCTACGAATCTTCTCCCATTAATAATCACATGTATTTTATAAAAAATAAATCCTGTTGTCAATATGAATCCGGCGAATTTCCTTGAAGCAACACCCGGTTCCCTGGCATAAAAAATACGCATGGGAGCGGAATATAATAATTTTTTAGAGACAAAACAAAATTTTACTATCACTTTTTTCTATTAGCCGTCAAAATAATAGTCATAGAAAAGGAGGAAATTGAATTATGCCAAAAAGAGGAGAAAACATCTATAAGAGGAAAGACGGAAGATGGGAAGGACGTTTTATCAAAGACCGAACACATACGGGGAAAGCGGTATATGGTTATGTATATGCACATTCTTACAAAGAGATACGGTTAAAACTTCAGAATGCCCTAAAAATGCAAGATTCTATGAAAAAAAACAAAACAGGCGCAGAAAAGGAACCACGGTTTAGTGCGCTTGCGGAGGAATGGTTCTGCCATATCAGGCCTTTGATTAAAGAATCTACCTATATAAAATACCGGAATCTTTGGAACTCTTATGTCAGTCCGAAGCTGGGGAAGATGTGCCTGTTGGACCTTTCCCATGCCAGGCTGGAAAGTTATTGTAAGGACCTTCTGGTATCCGGCGGAAATAAAGGAAACGGATTGTCGGCAAAGACAGTATCGGATACGCTTTCTTTGATCCGCAACATGCTTAGGTTCTGTGACAGCAGGGATATTCCGATCCTTTGCGACGCCCGTAACGTTACGGTCAAACAGGACGCAAAAGAAATGCGCATATTCAGTCCCAAAGAACAGCAGATTTTATGCAGCCATATTCGTTCAAATTTATGCATCCAAAACGTTGGTATTTTACTCTGCCTGTTTACCGGGATCCGCGTAGGGGAGCTGTGTGCGTTGAAATGGGAAGATATCTCCTTTGCGGAACAAACGCTTTATGTGCACCAGACGATGCAGCGGATTCAAATAGAAGATACGGACAGGGAGGAAAGTACCGCAAAAACCAAGATTATTGTAACGTCTCCCAAAAGCAAATGTTCGATCCGCCGAATTCCGTTTCCCGAAGAGCTGTCGTTTTTTATGCGGTCGATCCAAAAATCTTCTTCCGGTTATTTTTTGACAGGCAGCGAAACCAGATGGATTGAACCGCGTACCATGCAGAATCACTTTAAACGCTTATTAAAATGCTGTGAAATCGAAGACGCGAATTACCATGTGCTTCGCCATACGTTTGCAACGAGATGCATGGAAATGGGATTTGATGTAAAAAGCTTAAGCGAAATTTTGGGGCATGCCAGCGTAAGCATTACCATGAACCGCTATGTCCATCCTTCCATGGAGTTAAAACGGGAAAATATGCAAAGGCTCTCCGGGTTTTTGACTGTGGAATCTTAACAGGCACGGAATGCCATTTGCCGTCAGCATGCGCGTCAGCGCCGCCGAATCATCCGGTAATCCGGATACCGGCGGCGTTTTTTACGTAGAGCTGTCTACTCTGCGAAAATTTTTATGGAGGAAACGTATGGATGGCCAGACGCGAAATTTGGGGCAAAAGCCCGATCTTGCAGTAGATGAAACCGAACGGGAGAGAATTATTTGGCACGGTCCGAATGTGGTGGTTCTTTGCATGGATTCATACAGCGCCGAACGGCAGGACGGACGGCTGTACCACCAATATACGAAGGGCGGTATTCGGTTTGATACGCTGTTTGAAGCAATGAAGCAGATGGATGCTTTTTATGACGAAATACGATTTCCGTTTGCATCCACAGAAAACAGGAGCTTTTACAGAAACCGAAGGGCAGGGCATAAGAGCCGCAAACTGCCGGAAAATTCGGAATTTCAGCGAAAGGAAAAAAAGAAAATGGAGACATTTGAGGATGTGGTCAGACAAAGAGGAACGGACGCTACGTTTATCATCCGCGTATCCCACAGACAGCATGCAAGCTGGCAGGGAGAGGTTACCTGGGTAGATGAACAAAAAAAAGAATATTTCAGAAGTGCATTAGAATTAGTCAGACTGATCGACGGAGCTCTTGACGGGGGAAAAGAAGTTTCCGAATCGTAGGATTAAGGAGGATGCCAGCCGGAGAAGAGAAAAGATCCGATGGCGAATGAAGATGGAAGAGAAAAAGTGTATTTGTTTTAATCTGCTGGGATCCTTTTCTTATGCCGTGGTTCCAGTAACGGCAAATAAGCCGGACAGCGGTGAAAACGCAAACGAGGTTAGCAGGATTTTGCAGAATACCGGGAAGAAAACGCTCTCGGTTTTACAGTATCTGATCGTAAACCATGCAAGAAACATTACTGCCGAAGAACTTGTCGATACCTTTTGGACAGAAAACGAAAGCAGCGATCCGGCAAATGTGCTTCGCAACATGATCTATAAGATCCGGAATCTGCTCAAGCATATGTTTCCGAACGAGGAGGAGATGCTAAAGACACTGAGCGGCTGTTACGCATGGAATCCGAACCTTTCCATCAGGCTCGATACACAACGATTTGAAGAGGCATGCTTAAAGGCAGGAAAAGAATCCAGCAGAGCGTGTATGGAAGAACTGCGGCAGGCGGTTTCCTTATATAAAGGAGATTTTCTTGCCGGAAACGACAGCGAGTGGACCAGAGAACCCAGGCAATATTACCGGACGCTATATCTGGAAGGATGCAAAAGGCTGCTGCCTTTTTTGGAAGAGCAGGAGCAGTGGACGCAGATTGTCGGCATTTGCAGCCAGGCGTATCAGGTTGATTTTTATATGGAAGAGTTTACCGCGTATCAAATGCGTGCGTTGATCGCGATGGGGCAGCCGGAACAGGCGGTGGAAAAATACCGTTGTTTTAAGGAACGCCTGTTAAAGGAACTGGGGCTGCTTCCTACAGAAGAAATCGAACAGATTCATACGCTCGCGCTTGGTTTTTGCAGGCACCGGACAGGAGACGAAGAGGACATTTTTCGTCTGGTATGTGAGGACGCTCCGGCAAAGCAGGCTTTTTTCTGCAGCTTTGGCGTTTTTCAGAATATCGTTGCCTTAGAACGCCGGCATCTTGCGAGGTCCGGCCATATCTCCACGCTTGTGATCGTCAGTTTGGACGGCAGTGCGCCGCTTACGACGGATGTCAGGCGGTTAGAACGCATTCTGCAGGAGGGGCTTCGGACGGGAGACCCGGTGGCAAGAATTGCCGCAGGGGCTTATATTCTGATGCTGACGGGAGCGAATGCGGAACATGCGCAGGTTGTGACGAACCGGCTGGCATGTTCTTTCCATAAGACGTATCGGCATTCCAATGCAAGGCTGAATTTTCGGCTTTCTGCGCTATGTCCGGACGGAGCGGTAAATAAATGATCAAATTTATGCAGAAAATAACGGTCAGCTAACAGGAGATTGTTATAGTACTTCTGTAAATGATGGAAAAAGGCGGTGATCACAGGATGATTCCGAAACAAATGACGCCCTGTCATAGCCGGGAAGCGGTCGTTACGGTACTGTCGTACTGCAACGGCAGGATGAACGGCTATCTGCAGCATCCGCGTCTGGATAAAACAGAAGAACTGCAAAGCCTCTCACAGATGGTTTTGCTTTTGGGAAGCCTGCTTGAGCTGGAGGATTGTCCGAAGCGCCCGATGCCTTTTGTTTCATCGTTGGATCACACCGCGGGCGGCGCAGCCGTTTTTCGTATACAGATTCTTTTCCGGGAACATCATACCTGGCAAGGTAAGATCGTCTGGCAGGAAGAAAACCATGAGGCCGTATTTCACAGCGGAATAGAATTGATCCAGTTGATGGATGAGATTCTTGCAGAATGAAAAGAGGATTACGTGATTAGAAAAACATGGAGAAATAAAGAAAATTCAACGGACAAGGGACGGAGAATAGAGACTATGGCGGAAAAAGAATTACGCAGGTTAAAGCGCAGAGAGCTTTTGCAGATGCTTTTGGTGCAGTGCGAAGAGACGGAGAGGCTTTCACAGGAAGCAGACGAAATAAAACAGCAAATAGATGCCGTGATGGAAAGTTACGAGCGTTTAAAGAAGAAATTGGATGTCAAGGATGAACGTTTGAACCAAAAAGACGAAAAAATCGCGGAACTGAAACGTGAAATCGAAGAAATAAAAGCGCAGAGAGAGCGGGAAATGGAAGAAGCCGGATCGATCACAGGGGCGACGCAGCGGCTGAATGCAATATTTGAAGAAGCGCAGCGTGCGGCGGAACAATATCTCTCAAGCGTTCGAAAGATAGAAAACAGGCAGAACCCTTTCGATTCCAGGCGTCCGGCAGGCATCGGGGGAAAACAGAGCGTATCCCGCAGCGGACATGTGGTAACGATGAAGCCCGAACAGACGCCGGCAGGTTTTGAAAGAAATAAAATTTCGGCAAAAACGCAGGAATCGGCTTATCGAGCGGCAGCCGCGGCTTCGGGTGACCTGTGATGGAAAACGGGAATCCGCAGGAACAAATATCTGAGGAGAAAAAAATAAAAATTCCTCCGATATACCTGCTGCGGGAAGAGCTTGCCAGGGAAGAAGCGAAATATACATTCCGCAAGACGCTTTATCAAATAGCGGCGGCGCTTGTTGTTGCGGCAGCGATTACGGCGCTGCTGGCGACAAGGCTCTTTATCTTGATACGGATCAACGGAAACAGCATGGCCCCGACGCTTAAAGACGGAGAGATCATCGTAATCCGCCAGACAAAGGAAGTGGAACAAGGGGATGTCATTGGATTTTATTACGGCGGCAGAGTGCTGTTAAAACGAGTTATAGGCATTGCGGAAGATGAAATAGAGATAGGCAAAGAAGGCGATGTGTATGTCAACGGCAAAAAACTTGACGAACCCTATATGGGAGAAAAAAAACTGGGGAAATGTGAACTGGAATTTCCTTACCGGGTGCCGGAGGGAATGATGTTTGTGCTGGGAGACAACAGAGCCATATCGATTGACAGCCGTATTCGGTCGATCGGATGCGTGGACGAAGAGCAGATTGTCGGCAAAGTGGTATTTCGGGCATGGCCGATGGCACGTATGGGAAGCGTTTTAGGAAGGTGAAGAAGATGCAGAAACTTGTAAAAGAGTATTTGGATGAACGGAACAGGAGGCACAGAAAAAGCAGAAGGGTTGGAATTGCCGTTTTGCTTTTGGCTGTCATCGTAGCCGGAAGCGTGATGAGTATCCTGACGCAGTATGGGATTGCCATGACGGGAAAGGCGCAGTGCGGATTCAAAGAGCATGAACACGGGAAAGACTGTTACGAAGAAGCTCTGGTCTGCAGCTTGCAGGAAGGGATTGGTCATACGCACACAGACGAGTGCCGTCCTCCGAAAGAACTAAACTGCGGACAGGAAGAATCGGCAGGCCATACGCACACAGACGAGTGCCGTCCTCCAAAAGAGCTGATCTGCGGACAGGAAGAATCGGCAGGCGGCGAAGAGGGAACGGAAGCGGCTATTTCGGAAGGCCATACGCATACGGATGCATGTTATGCGGTTCCGGAAGGTTTTCTCTGCGGTATGGAAGAATCGGAAGGCCATACGCATACGGATGCATGCTATACGGTTCCGGAGGGCTTTCTCTGCGGTATGGAAGAAGGAGAAGGTCATACGCACACAGACGACTGCTACGAAAAAGAACTGATTTGCAAAGAAGAAGAACATATACATACAGATGCGTGCTACATTGACACGGATGCGGATGTGGAAGACCCGGCGTCCTGGGACCGGATGTATACAGGTACAGAGTGGAGCGGTCACTGGGGAAAAGATTTAGCGGACGCGGCGCGTGCGCAGATCGGTTATAAAGAAAGCACGGCGAATTATACGATCGGAGCCGGAGGCGTTCATAAGGGATATACGCGTTACGGGCATTTTGCAGGAAACATGTACGCAGACTGGGACGCGGCGTTTGTCGGCTTCTGTATGCATTATGCGGGGATCAAAGAGTCCGGATTGTTCCCGGAAGAGACGGATACTGCAAAATGGCAGGAGGAGTTTATCAAAATAAGGGAAGAAAATGCTGCTTTCCTGACAGCGCCGGCGGATTATGAGCCGAAAACAGGCGATTTGGTGTTTTTACAAAGAGAAAATCAGGAAACGCCAAATCAAATGGGGATCGTTTCTGCTTATGACAGTGAAACGCGTGAAATTGAAGTAATAGAAGGAAACAGCGGAAATGAGGTTCGCGTGAACCGGTATCCGGCTGAGGATCAAGGCATTACCGCTTATCTAAAGCTGACAGAGCTTGCGTCTGCATTTAAAAATACGCATGTAAACGAGGAGAACATAGCAACCACAGATGAAGTGGAGACTGCAGACAGCGACATACCGGCATGGGTAGCGGTCGTACCGGCAGCGCAAGGCGACGGCAAGTTGATGCTGGAGCTGCGTTACGGCGATAAGAAGGCTCATAACGAAAAACCGGAAGGCTCTGCAGACCGTGCGCATTTGCAGATGATAGGATACTTTGATTTGTTTACCAAGGACATAGAGGGTAATCTGGAACTGGGAGACGTGACGCTGACGATTCATTTACCTAAGAAATATATAGATAAAAATTCAATTGGCTTTATGCCCATTCCGCAGGATCAGATTCCGCATGAGATGCTTGGGGTTACAGAAGAGGGGGATTATTATAACCTTAGTGTGAAATTTCTGGATTATGAGCAGACGGGTCAGATGCAGTATGAGTTTCATATGAATTTTATAGGCGGTATTGTTCCGGAAGATTACCAGCTGAAAGTTTTTGCGACAATTGAAGCAGGGGGAAAATCGGATGATACGGCGGAAAATATATACCGTGCGACTTATGAGAAGCCGAATGTTATCAAGTATGTCAATACGAATCTGTATGACAATATGTCGAAAGATTATACGAAAGTTTCCGCCGAAATCGATGGAGAAGAGATCAAAGACGGCGAATACGTTAGCTTCTGGTATAAGCTTGGCGGGGCCGATTGGTATATCAGGGAGTACGATACGGTCACTCTGACAGATATACTGCCTGTCTATCAGGATAAAGACGGCAATGATCGTGTGGCAAAATTTGATCCGGAGGTAAATCCCGGATGGACGATAGGATCGGACAAAAAAACCGTAAGTTATACGGTCCATACGGATCAGTCCTGTACAACGCGTGCAGACGGACAACCGCATTGGATAGCGGCGTTAGATTTAAAAGAAAAGATTCAAAAAGTAGAATTGAAATTACAATTTCCCGGTTGTGCGATTGAGGAACCTCTTTTAGACGAAAAGCAGCAGGATACAGGATTTTTAAAGAAGGATCTGCTCAATCAGGTGCAGGCAGACTGTCATCCGCATGATCCTTCAGAGGCTGAGAAAAATGATATTGTAAACGACAATTTGATTTTTACGTTAACCGATCAGCCGGTTGGGGGAGGATTTGCCAAGTATAATTCGTCGAATGTTATTATGGATACCCAGATTATGCGTTCGAAGCTCTACCAATGGGGTATCCAGTTTGAAAACTCAGAGAGCGTGATTCCGTTTGAAAATATTACCGTTACGGATTTTGGGATAGACGACAGATTAAAGCTATCCAGTCTCCGGCTGGAGACGGAAAATAAGAGTGACTGGATGGCTGAAAGCAGGGTTGCGTATGTAGAGGCCGTCACATATGAGGGTGAAACCGATCGATATGAGACAGCTGACTTTAGCAGAAATGTATATGAGTATGGCTGGGGATATTATCAGGAATTGGTTTTAAATCCGGAGAAGGAATATAAAGAATTTTATATTCACATGAAAGATGATTATAAGCTAAAACTCGGGCAAAAGATTCGTGTAGGAGTGTATACGACGTTCCGGAATCCGGATAAACCGCATTATATCCGGGTGGAAGAAGGAGCGGTACAGAATAATGTGAATGAACCGGAAGACGCGGAGACAACGCATACAAATTCCTATGTCAACAAAGCGAAAGTAGAATATTGGCGCGGCAGTACGTATACCACGATTATGGCGCAAAACAGTTTTCTTCTGATCGAAACAAATGAAAATATCAAAATTCAAAAACAGTCTTTGTATGGAGACGTTGTACTGGGACAAAAAGATAAGCCATGGATGTTAGAAATCATAGGAGCGCTTCGGGACGGCGTTTTATATGAGGATATGCGCATTGTCGATTTGCTGCCCGAATCCTTTGAGTTTGCCAGGATTGGGATAGGCGGTGAATACATAACAGAAACGAAAGTAAAAGAAAATTATAAAAATTCAGGCAGAAACGCCGTAATTTTTCACTTGAATGCAAATAAAATCAAAGAAGTCCTGGATGAGAGTGACGGCGAAACGGGAAGAGTGTGCATTACTTATTATACCAATGTACCGGAGGATGCGTCGGTTGGCTCGTTTACGAATCAGGCATATCTGTTATCCGACGACTTTGAGGATGTGACGACGCAGGAAAGCGAACCGGATCGATATGATCTGGACGGAGATGGAGATCAGGGTGAATTGATCCGAAAAGCGGAAGCCGTCTGTATCGTTAAGGCACCAAGCGGGGTTTATGCCGAGAAGTTTATTGCTCCCGCAGGGACGGAAGCATGGAGAAAGAAAGTGGATCTGTTTCTGGGAGTCGGGGACAGTTTCCAGTATAAACTGAGCGTGGTCAATTCGGCGGATATGCCGCATAAAGGATTAGTCGTCTATGACGTAATGCCGAAGATCGATGATTTCAACATCAGTCATTCCGCCGGGCGCGGTTCCGAATATACCGTGAACCTTTCGGGACCGATTACGCCTCCGGCAGGGTATCAGGTTTATTATACGGACTGCCGGGAAGTATATTCCAAAAGTATGGATGAAATGGCGGATACGGATATATGGATGCAGGAGCAGACAGCCGCCGATATTGGCTGGGATAAAATTACAGCGTTTAAATTTGTTGCAGAGGAAGGAACTACAATACCGGCAAAACAGAGACAGGATTTTATCATACCGGTAAAGGTGACGGATACGTTATCGGAGGAATCTTACAAGATATTGGAGAAAAAGGAAAGCGTTGAGCAGACAAGCGGAAGTGTGATTTATTAGAATATCTGTCACAAAGGGCAGTTATCAGTGAAGTATTCTGTGATGGGGTGGGATAAGGTGGGAAACCCCGAATTATCAAGGGTTTAAGCGGATTTATGAGAAATAAAATGAAATAAGGTGTGACAGCTATTTTGAAAATGGTGGCGGTCACGCCTTTTTTTGTTGTGATGACTAAAAAGAAAGGGGGATAACCGTTGGAAGCATTGATTTTTAGCCATTTATAAACAGTTATCCCTCTTTGTTAGGTTGTAACTCAATTATAGCAAAGTGGAAAGCGATTGTAAATATAGCAAGGCGTTATAACGTGGCGTTACAGCGTCACTTTTATACGGTATAGTTTGTTGATAAAAGTCTAAAAAACCTTGATAAAATGGGCGTTAGAGGGAAGTGACGCCTGTTTTATTTGGTGTTGCAAAATTGAAAATGAACTAGAAATAATTAAAAGAATTCAATGGGACAAAATTGCAATATCAAAAAGACGTGTCCCATTGCCGAGTTTTCAACATTTCCTGCCCTTTTTTCGGAAAATAGTTCCTTGAAAGCAATGGGACAAAATTATGTTCATTTATGGGTTATAAATAAACCAAAAAGACAAAATAAAATTATGCTGTTTCAGAAGATAAATCATCGTTCTCTGAAGGGGATGATTTGGCATTGCCTTGTCTTTTTCCTTTATTGGCTTTCATCTCTGCTATAAGCAAGAGGTCTTCCTGATCTGCCTCTGACATATCATGGAAATAGTCGAGTAGCTTCCTGTCGTTTTCTTTAATATCAACGAATGATAAATTCTTTGAATTTGAAGATTCTCCAGTTAATATCCAATCAACTGAACAATCCAGTATTCGAGCCAATTCTATCAATGATACTGCCGAAGGAAGGTATCGTCCGGTTTCAATTCCGCTTAGATTACCAGAAGAAATTCCACAATGTTCCTGTATTTGAGTTTGTGTAATATGCAGTTCTTTTCTGCGTTCTTTGATTCGTTGTCCAATCATAGTGTCCATATAACCTCCATTCTCTAAAATCAAATATTATTCTTTGAAATTAACGAAAAGTGCTTGACTTTCTTTGAAATCAAAGATATACTTGTTTTAGGGTTAAAACTAAACCAATTCAAAAATAACATATCTCATAGATTTTCACAATCTAAAAACAGTCGTTCGACTGGTGAAAATCACCCATCAGCAGATGCTGCGAACATCAGCTGATAGGCAGGGTGTCTATCTGACACCGAAAGATAAGTGTACTCCGTCAGGAGTGACAACCTTTGACAGATGATACTTTTTATTAGAGTTAGGAACTGGACATTCATACTCGTAAGTAACATCGTCATAGCCGGTTATGGTGGAAACCAAGTTCCACCGGATGCCGATGCTTGAAAAGGAAGTACCCATCAGGATCACATCCTTTCAGGCTTTGCATAAAAACCCAATTATATTGTAGCACAGAGTAAATGAATTTACTAACACTTTAGAAGGAGGCAAGGATGGAAAACAAAAAAGACATAGTAATGTTTCTGGAAATGCTGCTGATGGCAACCAGAGCAGGGAACGATATTGACAAGCTGCTCTTAAGCGAGGATCAGACAACGGTAACAATCCAGTACAGGAATGGATGTAAAAAGGAGGTATGTGTAGAAGCAGACTCTGGCATATCACTAATCCGAGATGTAGTAAGGGTGATTGATTGATGGGGGGAATGGCAGATGAAGAATGGCAAAGTGCCAACGCTCAACCAAAAGAAACTGATAAAAAGCAATGGACTTGATCCGGAGAACCACTTGGTTGTGAAGAATACTCCTGAGTTCTTGGAAATAGTCAGCAGGACAGCGTTGAAGAAACTGAACCTGAATGGAAAGAAACCCCGGACGAGGAAGCTCTACAAAGATTAGAGGGTAAGGCGGTGATTGATACGAGTCAATTAAATACAAGGAAATATTCAGCGTTTGGAAAAAAGATAGTGAAGCAGCTGGTTGACAAAAACATGACAGCGAAGCAGCTTGCGGATGCACTCGGAACCACACCACAGTATCTGAATAAAATTATACATGGCGAGCGGAGTGGGGAGAAGTACATCGAAGCAATAAAAAGCATATTGGACATAGCAGCATGAAGGGAGTGATACGATGGCTGAAGCATATGTCACACTCAACGAAGCTGCTGAACTGGAAGGCATTGGTTATGAAACCATAAAGAAAAGAGTTCAGAGATCACCAGAAAAATTCCATGTCACGATGGAACAACGTCAAAGCGGTGGAAAAGAACTGGTAATGGTGGCGGTATCATCCCTTTCCAAAAAAGCGAGGGCATCGTGGAAGGAGAGGGAAAAACTGAAAGCGGTTGCAGAGGCTCCGGTTCAGGAAGCAGAGGGAATGACAGAGGCTCCTTGGTATGTAGGGGAGGATATAGACTGGTACATTGAAAAACACAACAGCGAATGGTACAAGGCAATGGAGATTGGCAATATTGTCCGGGAGTTCTTGGAATATGACGAGAAAGGACGGACGGAATATGCTGAAACCTTTGCACAGGAGAGGCTTGGAAAGGGAAAGCGGACACTGTACCGTTACGCAAAGTCATATATGGAAGCCGAGGCGTGGGCGGACAAGCTCCACAAAGAGGACGGTGGCAATTATGAGTTTTTCAAAGTCATATGCCTTTGCAGGAAGCCGAAGGAGGCAGGGACGTTTCCAAGTTTTACGCTAGAGGTCAGACAGGCAATTAAAAATATCTGGTTCAATGCGGAGTTTGCACAGAATCAGGGGACAAAGGAAATGCTGTATGACAAGCTGAACATTCTCAAAAACATCAACAAATGGGAGAAGATACCTTCCTACCAGTCGGTGGTCAGGTACATCAATTACCTGATGGAAGATGAGAATATGTATAACGCTTGGTATCTGGCAAGCCGGGGAACTCGTGAATATAAAAACAAAGTTCTGGTGAAGGGAAGCCGGGATACAAAGAGCCTGAAAGTAATGCAGATAGTTATGGGTGATGAGCACACGTTTGACTGCTGGGTTGCATACACGCATCCAAACGGAAAGGTGACAGCCATCAAGCCACATCTTGCAGCTTGGATTGACATGAGGAGCAGAGCCATTATAGGGGATGTGATGTGCAAGGATGCGAACAGCGATATCTTAAAGCAGTCACTCCTGAAGATGATGTATTCCGAACCGGGAGGCATTCCGGAGTATCTCTACATAGACAATGGCAAGGACTACACAGCAAAAACCATGACCGGACGCAGCAGGAATGACAGAAGCGGAATGGATTTTGACGATGAGACCAGAGGGTTCTATAAGTCAATCGGAATAAAGGATGACCACCGGGCATTACCATATGAGCCTTGGAGCAAAGGGCAGATTGAGCGTTTCTTCAGTACAGTGTGCAGCCAGTTCACAAAATGGTTCACTTCATATACAGGTACGCTGACCGGCTCAAAGACTTTTGCAAAAGTCAATAAGGATATCAAGGGGATGCTTGAGCGTGGGGAACTGATGAGCATAGACGAATTTTATCAGGCATGGAGCAAATGGCTGCATGAAGTTTACATGGTAAGGCAGCATGGGGGACTGAAGAAAGCAGGGGAGGAATGGCTGACACCATTATCCTGTTTTGAAAATGCCGAGCGTTACGAGAAGGCAGTTCCGCCAAGGAGTTATGCAACGATGCTGATGATGAAGTCGGAGAACCGGCTTGTGAAAAATATAGGGATACAGCTCATGGGCATGGAGTACCGTTCAGACGAATTGTGCGACTTTATCGGGCAGAAGGTGGATATTAAGTATGATCCGGAGGACATGGCTACCATCTATGTATTCCAAAAGGGAAGGAAAGTATGCGAAGCATACTGTCAGGAACTGCTGCAGATTGCACCAAAGGTTCCGCAGAAGGCACTGGAGGAACACCTGAAGCGTCAGAAACGCCAGCAGAAGCGAGACCGGGAACGTCTGGAAGAGGCGAGGATTCCGTTTGAAGAACTGAATGAACAGTATGTAGGGTTCAGCGAAACGACAGGCGGAATTGACCTGATGAAAGGTGGCAAGCAGAAGAAAGCGAAGATTGTACAGCTGCCGGGGGACAGGACATTTCAGAATGGCTTCCGTCCATCCAAGCAGGAAGAACTGGAAGAGGAAAATGAGTATATCAACAAAAAGGCAGAGGATGCTTTGAAAGCTCTCCGGGCGTTATAGAACTATTATTTTTGTCACAAGTAAACAGGCATTTAACGAAGAAAGGTTAGGTTGAATTATGGAAGCATTGAACACATACACAAAGGAAATGACACTCCGGGAGAGAGTGACGGAAATTCTTTCAGAAATGAAGATGACAAAGGCAGAACTTGCAATGAAGATTCAGTATTCAAGAAGTGCGGTCAGTCAGTATTTGGGTAACAAATACAGTTCTGATCCAACGGAGATTGAGTCCCGGCTTATGGATTTTGTGAAGGCTTATGAAGCAGAAACCGGGAAACAGACGGTCACACAGTATGCCAAGGGCGGATATGTTCCGACAATTAAGCAGAAAATTCAATATTTTGAATCGAAAGATTTTGTGCAGACAATCGGCGTATGCAAGGCTTGTCAGGAAAATATGGCACTTGGAATCATTGTTGCGAAATCAGGCTACGGTAAAACGCACACGCTCAAGAAGTATGCCAAGATGCCAAGGGTGGCATATATCGAATGTGATGACACAATGGCTTGCAGGGATTTGGTGGAAGCCATTGAAATCCAGATTGGAATGCCGAAGGGTGCCGGTGGGACGATATGGAGTAGGGTAAACCGTATCAGGGACTTCTTCAATGCGAATGAGGGTTATCTGCTTATCATTGATGAGGCGGACAAGCTCATCAATAAATATACGCAAAAGAAGATGGAAATAATCCGGGGCATTTTTGACCAGTCAGATGTTGGGATTGTAATTGCAGGAGAACCAAGGCTTGAAGCAGAAATTAAGGGAAACCTTGCCCGGTTTGCAAACAGGATGGATTTCTATTACAAGCTGAAAGGGTTGTCAGAGCAGGAAGTCAGGGATTATCTGGAGGGATATGATGTGGACGATGCTGCCATGATGGAATTTATCAGCAGGGCACAGAATGCACAGACCGGATGTTTCCGGCTGCTTGACCGGACACTCAGCAATGTGCTCCGCATCCTGAAGGACAGCGGACAGACTAAAGTAACCATGAAAATTGTCAGTCAGGCATCCAACATGATGATGCTGTAAGGCGGTGAGGAATGTGAAGAAATGGATGATAGCACTGCTCACATTGAGCCTTGTGCTGACAGCATGTGGCAGGGAGGCGGAAAGGGAAGGTGCTGCAGAGCTGGTCATGGAAGAAGCAGCGGAGGCAGTACAGACAGAGCCAGTAACGGTGGAAACTCCTGAACCAGTGCCGACAGGACAACCTAAAAAGGCTTTGTGGTCTTTGGACTAGAGTGCTGAAGATTCTTACATATTGACAAAGATTGCTATGGCAGAAGCAGAGGGCGAGGATACAGAAGGCAAGGCGTTAGTAATATTGGTTGTTTTGAACCGGGTGTGGGATGATTCCTTCCCGGATACGATTGAGGAAGTGGTCATGCAGGAGAACCAGTTCAGCCCGGTTGCAAATGGAAGATATGACAGGGTAGAGCCTGACAGCGATTGCTTGGATGCATTGGAACTGGTGATGGATGGGTGGGATGAGTCAGAAGGGGCTCTGTATTTTGAAAGCAGGAGCTTATCTACATGGCATCAACGGAACCTGAAATACCTCTTTAAGCATGGAAACCATTATTTTTATAAAGAGAAGGAGGTCAGCCATGAAAAGAAGGTTAGTGATTGAGATGGATGCAGGTGACAGAGTAGATTCTGTTATGCAGGAGATATTTACTGTTTTAATGAAATATGCGGATTACAATGAAGAATTTATGTTTCATCAGGAAATGCTTCCGGAGAAAAGTTCCGGGGAACTGCAGATACCTGTTTTTTTGAAGGGAGGCGTTAGGGATGGCAAAGCCAACTATTAGGATGCTGTGGGGGCTGGCGAAGTGTCAGGAACTGTCGTTGACGGATGAGGAGCTGCATCTCATTGTGTCGGCACATACCGGGAAAGACAGCATAAAGCAGCTAAACCAACGAGAACTCGGCACAGTGATAGGGGTACTTGGCAACATGAAAAGCTCTGCATCCAAGAATGGCAGGAGTGACAGGCAGACAAGGGGGAATACCGGGACGGTCAATCAGCGGAAGAAAATATATAAGCTGACAGAAACGCTCGGATGGGATAAACCGGCAAGAGTCAACGGACTATGCAAAAAGATGTTCGGGGTGGCTTGCGTGGAGTGGCTGGACTATCAGCAGTGTTCCAAGCTGATAGAGGCACTCAAAAGCATGGCAGCAAGAATGGAAAAGGAGGATGCAGACAGAAGTGAAAGAGATAATCAAGGTAATGGATGAAGGAACACAGGACAGGGTGGAACATGGTGCTGTAATTGAGATACAAGGCGATAACATCAATATTGAGTGCCTGAATATTATGCCGGTGGACATTGTGAGGGTTGCCATTGGAATTTTGGAAGTCGTGCATGAAATGGGAATGGATGAAGTGCTGAAACAGATGTATAGCTATTGCTTTGAAGATGGAGGTGCAGATGGCGGAACAGAAGAATTGCAGACTGACAATAGAGGTTAAGGATGGGAAGGTGCTGACGGAAGCGGAGTTTGTTGACATGGTTGATTTAGCGACCATGTGCGGAGCGTTGCAGCTGCTTATGGGACTGGAGGCGGTAAGCCGGGGAAAGTCCTTGGAGGATGTAAAAGACAATATGCTTGACATACACCTTGCTGCAATGGAAACGCTGACAGATCAGGTTATCAAAGAAAGGGGCAGTGAATGTGGCAGCTAAAAAGAAACGCCTGACACAGAAGGAAAAGAAACAGAATGCTGAGATTAAAAAGGAGCTTCAGGAGAAGGGGATAATCCCTCCGGACAAGCCGAGGCTGAACCGGAAGAAATTTGTCGATGGGGCAATGGAGGAATGGAACAACAGACCACAGTGCTATATATGGGAAATTTATCTGATAAAAGCCTTCGGCTTCATTTTGGCAAAGACAGAAGGCAGGAATTTCCGGGTGTCGCAGGAGGCGGTTGGTGCTGCCAAAGTCCTGAAACTTGCAATCAGGCTTTACCAGTTCCATATGAAACTGAAGGAGGAAGGCAGGACAGAGTACAGGGCGGTTGAGGAGTTGGAATATATCAGGGACATTCTGGATGCATAGGGAGGTGGTCATGTTGAAGAAAACGCTTTATATCTGCAACCGGTGCAATAAGGAAATCAAGACAGAAGGAACACGCATCATTCCGCATTTCTTTGATTTAGCAACAGATGAAATGCTAGGGGAAATTGAAGTCCCGGACAAGGACATCCATTTTTGCATGGGCTGCACAAAGAAAATTATGGAGGAGATATTAAGACCGCCAGAGGAAAAGCCACCGGAGAATACCAAGAAGGCAGGGAAGCGTCCCAAGAAGGGTGAGCGGTTGGATGCAGGGAAAGTTATGGCTCTGCATCGGGCAGGGTGGGACAATGAGAAGATAGCTGATGAAATGGGTGTCACTGAGAGGCAGATATACCAGTGCATCCGTTATCAGATAAAGAAAATGCATTCGGGCAGTGAACCGGATGGAAAGGAGCAGGGAAATGAAAAATAACTACAAAAAAGTATCCAGTCATGGTTCCATCAACATTCCGGTGGCAATGAGAAGGGAGATTGGGATACAGGGCGGTGATCCTATGGAAGTAGCCCTTAACAATGGCGTGGTTACGGTTAAGCCTTACACGCCACGCTGCGTTTTCTGTGGCAGCACAGAAAATGTAAAAAAACTGTTTGGCAAAGGAATATGCCCTGAATGTGCTGCAAAGGCAGTTCAGAAAATGGAAGGAAGTGGAAAATGATGGCATTGGAAAAACTGAAGGCAATGGAGGAAAAGGAACTGGTCAGCGAAGCGGTCAGGCTGGATCAGGAACAGAAGAGATGCAAGAGGGAACTGGATGCGGTCAAGGCGGAGATTCAGGCGAGAGGTCTCAGGGTGATTGAAGACCGCAATACAAAGTATGTCAAATATTATTCACCGGATGGGAGTGCTGCTGTGACAGACACGCAGAGTCTGGACATCCTGAATGTGGACAAGCTGAAGGGATTGATTTCAGAAGGTGTCTGGAAACAGAACGTGACAGAGACCACGAAAACAGATTACAAGTACAAGCCAATGCTTGAGCGTGTTCTGAAAGCAATTTTTACCGGTGATTACACATTTGAGTATTCTCTGGAAGAATTTCTTGAGGGAAGTATGCCGGTCAAGCCGGATGAAAAGCAGAAAAAGCTGCTGCTGAAGAAATTGAAAGGAGATTATGCAAAAGACAAGGATACGCTTATCAGTGTGTTTGGTTATGAAGATGAGAGAACTGCACCGGATTTTGACGTGGAACTTTGGTTCATTTATAAAATCAAGAACGGAGAGCTTATCAGGGCAGTTCTTCCAGAAGAATTTCTGGATCAGACAATTCAGGATATCAGGAAGTGCCTGATGGTAGATTCCAAAACAAGCATCACGATTGATTATGACAAGGAGGAAATGATATGATTTCAAACAGCGGACATGATGAAAATGGAAAGTACAGCGGAGGCAGGGCAGGAGACCAGACAGGAAAAGAGTGGGCAATCATAGGATGGTATAACCGTCCTTGGAAATGCGTAATACGACATCCGGATGTGAAAGTCAGGGAAAAGATTGCAAGCCTTTCTGAGAAGGCTGCAAAGAATGACAATATCGGCTATGACCAAGGGCAGAGGGTTTCTTATTGGGACGAGCTTGTTAAGGCAAAGTATAACCCTGCAGCAATTAAAACCAAGTGCGAGGCAGACTGTTCTTCCGGTGTAATGGCAAACGTGAAAGCTGCCGGGTATCTGCTGAACAATGCCAAGCTGAAGGCGGTGTCAATCACAAGCACACATTACATGAGGGAAATGCTCAGGAAGGCAGGGTTTGAAATCCTTACCGGAAGCAAATACCTGACCAGTGACAAATACCTTTTGAGAGGGGATATCCTGCTGAATGACGGACACCACACAGCAACGAACCTGACAAACGGTCAGAAGGCATCGGCTGCAGCATCGGGCAGTGCCAAGCCGGAGGGAAGCACCTCAAGCAGCGGAAATCCTTCAGGAATGAAGGCTGAATCTGCAGAGTCTTTCAAAAAGAGCATTGCCGGTACATATATTGTAAATACGTCCACTGATCCGCTGATGCTGCGGAGTGGAGCCGGTAAAGACAAACCTGTCATTGCTAAAATGAAAAAGGGTGCAAAGGTTCAATGCTATGGGTATTATACAACAGTAGACAGAGTGAAGTGGTACTATATCGTTTATGACGGAAAGACAGGCTTTGCTTCAAGCGAATACTTAAAAAAGAAATAGGAGGAGGATGCATATGTTATATTATTACAACCGGGATGGGAAGTTTCAGAAGGAGTCAGGCAAGGAATACAAAACGGAAAAAGGTGCAGTGGAAAAGCTGCAGAAGGAAGGGCAGGGGGCAGTCTTTGACGAAACAGGGCAGATGGTGCTTTCCCTTGTGGATAAAGAAGATGTTCCTGAAGGTGCTCTTGATACAAATGAGGATGGCAGTGTCCCGGCATACAATGAGGATAATGAACAGATTGGAGTGGCAGATGCCGAAGCAGTTGCAGAGGCAACCGGGGAGTCCGTAAGCGATGCAGAAGCGACTGAAGGAGTTACGGACAGTCAGGAGAAGCCGGACGAGGAACAGCATGGGCAGGAAGAACCGGAAAGGGCAGAGCAGCCGGACAGAACTTTTGATGTGCGGACAACCTGTGATTCGCTCCGCATCCGGGCAGGAGCAGGGAAGGATTACCGGATTGTAGGATACATCCGGGAAAAAGCCGGGAATAAGGAAAACCATGCCATTGTGAAAGAAAAGGATGGATGGGGTAAACTGGCAAGTGGGGAAGGGTGGATAGAACTGGCTTTCACCAAGAAGGTAAGTTAAGGAAAGGCTGATTGTGATGGATGAGGAACTGTTGAATGAATTGATTGAGGATACCACGATTGAAGATATTGGGGAACGGTACAGGGCGATTGTTGACCTGATTGGTATTAGAAAGTTTATATTGCTGAGCAACTATGCAAGAGGTGACGAACTGTATTTTCCAAAGGTTGAAAATGTGGTCAGTCCTGCGAGAAATCGGAGAATCAAGAAGGAATTCAACGGTTACAACAGCAAGGAACTGGCGGACAAGTACAACCTGACAATTAAACAGATACAGAACATAATGAAAGACGAACCGCCAGTCGGTCAGATGTCCATTGAAGAATGGATGGGTGGTGCCGGAGTCAGTTCCGGCACAACTGATCCAGAGTGACGTTTAATGCGTCAGCAAGTTTGATGAGCGTGGAGACCCTCCCATCTCCACGCTTTTCTAAATCTTCAATGGTTCGGATGGATACCCCGGAGAGCCGGGAGAGTTCCGGGACGCTCATTTTTTGATTTTTCCGTATTTCTCTGAGTTTCATGTGTGCCTCCTAAAATAAAAACTGGTACAATGCAGCCAATAGGACGATTGGAAGCAAAAACAACAGGATGCGGATGATTAGGCGTGAGCCTTCTTTTAACAACTCTTTCATATTGAATTCTTGAGGAATCTGTGTTATTTTTATTATGAGTGAAGGTTCAGGGGCTTTCGCCCCCTTGCCTTACTTGGTAAGTGAGTAGATTATGAAGAGTATCACACCGGCTAAAGCTGATACCTTCCAAGCGAGCTTGATAAGCTGGTCGAACAGCTTATTGAGCTCCTTGACTACTTCGGTTAGTTCCTTGATTTTGTTCCTCAAGTCCTTCACCTCCTTACAAGTATATAATACCACGCATTTACGTGGTTGTCAATGAAAATATTACATTTTTTCGTTGTTTTCGGGAAATATTTTCCCGAAACGCTTCCCCTAAAAAGTTCATAGGAAATGGCATAGAATAAGCATGTAACGAAGGTTACATGCTTATTTTTTGCACTTCTTTTTTGCCCGGAAGGAGGAATTTATATGGCAGAATTTATGACACAGATTGGAGTACAGAACATGACAGCAGCACTCGGAATCCTTATGGCGTTTATAGGTGTGTGTGCATTTCTTACTTCGATTGTCACAGAAGCTCTCAAAAGTATTGAAAAAGTCAACAGGCTTCCCACGAAGCTGCTCTGCTATATCGTGGCGTTGGTTCTTACAACCCCGGTATTCTGTGCAATGATGGCATACCTGAAGCAGCCGGTAGAGTGGTTCATGGTATTTGCATCATTTCTTGCTTCGTTTGTGGTTGCAAAGGTCAGCATGAATGGATGGGACGATGTGACAGAGCTTGCACAAAGGCTTATCCGGAAATAAGGGGTGGTTCTATGGATTATGTAATCACTTTTTCGGACATAATGGCTGCTGTTATTACACTTGGAATCAGCGTGATGGGTTTTTTTATAAAGCGGTGGTTTGATGGGATGGAGCAGCGTAACAAAGAAACACAGCAAAAAATTGAACAGGGCAACAAAGCAATCCAGGAACGGATTGAGAAGAACGATGCAAAAGTGAATGAGCGTATTGACAGACTGGAAGAAAAGACGGACAAGGACATCGAAAATATCAAGCAGGAAATCAATGATATTAAAGGTGACTTCGCCACAACCTTTGTACTCCGGGAGGATTTCTTCCGGGCAATGAACGGAGTGGAGGACAAGGTCAAGAGCATGGATGGAAAACTGGACAGGCTGCTCTTGATGAATACGGAAAACAAGTGAGGTGAACAGCGATGACAGACATGGAACAGGCAGAAGTAAATCAGAATAAGGCAATCAGGGGGTATATTATACGCTGTCTGGTTAAGGGGTTCAATAACACGTCCCTTACAAGGCAGATTTCCAATGCTATGATGGCAGCCGGTCTTATTATATCCCCGGATATCAGCAAACATCTCAACTATCTTCAGGGAGCAGGATATATTGAGTTTACTAGTGAAAAGGTCACAGCCTACACAGCCTATGCAAAAGATGCGGTTATCCGCCTCACGAAATCAGGCGTAGACCTTGCTGAAGGAACCATTGATGATCCGGGAGTGGATGTTTAATGGGAAAGCAGCGGACACGAACAAGAATATCCTCAAAAATTGACGAGCTCCCTGAAGAACTGAGATTGAAGGTGGATGTGATGCTTGCGGACACTTCCAACACATACGCCTATATCAGTGAATTTCTAAATAACGAAGGGTATAAAATATCCAAGTCAAGCGTGGGGCGGTATGCCACCAGAACCAATACCGCCACACAGAGGCTGCTTGAAGCTCAGGCACAGACAGAAAAACTGATTCAGGTTGTAAAGGATAATCCGGAAGCAGATTATACGGAGGCTGCAATCATGATGATGATGAGCGGTCTTGTGGATAAGGTGGCAATGGCGGAGGAAGAATTCAGCGAGATGCCTCTGGATAAAGCAGGGAGGCTTATAGCATCCTTATCCCGGACAAAAGTATATAAAGACCGGGTAAGGCAGGACATGAAGAAAAAAGCGGACATTGCATTCAGGCAGATGGAAACGGAAATGATGGCGGTTATTAAGAAGGATGCGGAATCTGCAGAGCAGCTCAGAAACATTCTGACCAAAGCAAAAGAGAGGATGATGGAGGATGATTGAAATTGATGAATGGCTCCGGGAACTGGATGAGGAACCGGATCAGGAAATCATTGACCATGCAGCCTATCAGAAACAGCTTTTTATAGATTATGTATCAAGAAATACTGATAACTGGCAGAAAAGGGAAGAGCTCCGGGAGCGTTTTGAAGCAGGGGAAAAGATAGAAGGCGAGAAAGGACTCCGGAAGGAACTGGCAGCATTTGACCTTGGATATTTTGGAAGGGCATACCTCTCGCATTATTTCAGGAGAAAATCCCCGGCATTCCATGAGGAACTGGATGGCATATGGTCGAAAGGGGTATTGAAATCCAGAAATCCAACAAAGGCTGCGAAAGAAATTTCAAGGCTGAAGGGTTCCAGACAGGTGATTGCTGCACCAAGAGGACACGCCAAGAGTACAAATTTCACCTTTAAGGATACGCTCCATGCGGTTCTGTACAGATACAAGCATTACTGCATCCTCATTTCAGACTCTTCCGAACAGGCAGAAGGTTTTCTGGAAGATATTAAAACAGAACTGGAGGAAAATGGGGACATCATTGAAGACTTTGGTTCTTTGAAGGGAGATAAGGCTTGGCGGTCAGGCGTTATTCTCACAAAATCTGACATAAAAGTGGAGGCAATCGGTTCAGGAAAAAAGATCAGAGGTCGTAAACACCGCAACTGGAGACCGGACTTGATTGTACTTGATGATATAGAAAACGATGAGAACGTAAACACGCCGGAACAGAGGCGGAAGCTCAAGTCGTGGTTTGAGAAAGCAGTGTCAAAAGCCGGAGATACCTATACAGATATTATGTATATTGGGACAGTCCTGCATTATGATTCCCTTTTGAACAACGTGCTTCAGAACCCAAGGTATCACTCTAAGAAATACAGGGCGGTTATTTCATGGGCGGTCAATCAGGAACTCTGGGATGAATGGGAAAGCATTTACACCAATTTATTCAATGAAAACCATGAGGATGATGCGAAAGCCTTCTATGAAGCGAACCAAGAAGCAATGCTTGAAGGGGTGGAAGTCCTGTGGGAAGATAAGCTCTCCTATTATGACCTGATAGAAATTAAGGTAACAGAGGGTGAGGCATCATTCAACAGTGAGCTGCAGAATGATCCGATTGATCCGGACAATGCAACTTTTAACCCGGAGTGGTTTGATTATTATGAGCCGGAGCTGATGGACTGGAAAAACCCTGAGTATATCTTTATAGGTTCTAATGATCCTTCCCTTGGAAAAAATAAAAAGTCTGATACGAGTTCCATCATCAATCTGGCACTGTCAACTAAGACCGGATATATGTATGTGGTGGATGCTTCGGTGGAAAAGAGAAAGCCCGATGTCATTATTCAGGATGTCTTTGAAATGTCAAAGCGTCTGAAGAGGGACTATGGAAAAGGATTTTATAAGTTTGGGGTGGAAACGGTTCAGTTCCAGTTCTACTTCAAAGAGGTCATGGCACAGAAATCAGTGGAGGAAGGGGAGTATATCCCAATCGAGGAAATACAGAGTACAGTCAATAAGGTGCTGCGTATTGAATCCCTTCAGCCGGTAATAAAAAATAAATACTTGAAATTCAACAGGGAACATAAGACGCTGCTGAAGCAGATGCAGGAATTCCCTATGGGGAAGAATGATGATGCCCCGGACGGACTGCAGATGGCGGTACAGCTTGCACAGACGGTCAAAGGGATTGTAAGCAGCACAAAGTATCAAAGCCTTATCAAGCGGAAGTTCCGTATGGGGAAAGGAGCCTACTAGGAGGTGAAAGGCGTTGGCAAAGAAGAAAAAGAAAAAAGAAAAACCATTCAATCCTGAAGTTGATACCGGACAGGGGAAGCCCGTCCGGGCAAGGGTGGCTGTGGGGGATGTCAATGACAAATATTCCACCTATCCGTCCAACGGACTGACACCAAGGAGGCTTGCGAGAATATTCAGGGCAGCGGATGATGGGGATGTGTCAGAGCAGATGGAGCTGTTTGAAGAGATGGAAGAGAAAGACCCCCATTTATTTTCACAGCTGCAGACAAGGAAACTGGCTGTCACCGGTCTTGATTGGGAGGTGCAGTCATTCAGCGATGAAGAACTGGACAAAACGGTGGCTGACTTTATAGATGAACAGCTGAAAGGGATAGAAAACCTTGATGACATTTTCATTGACATGCTGGATGCCATCGGCAAAGGCGTGAGTGTCATGGAAATTGAATGGGGAATTGACACAGACGGATCGAATATCATTGAAAACATTGAATATGTGCATCCGAAAAAACTTGTCTGGAACAGCCAGACAGATGAAATGGAAATCTGCACGAGGGAGTTTCCTTCCGGTGTTCCCCTTCCCGAAAATAAGTTTGTGGTGCATAAGTATAAAGCGAAGTCAGGACACACGAGCCGGAACGGAATACTGCGGGTGGTTTCATGGATGTATCTTTTCAAGAATTATGATGTAAAAGATTGGGTTGCCTTCTGCGAGGTGTTCGGGATGCCCCTCCGGTTGGGGAAATATAGTGCAGCAGCTTCTGACGATGATAAGAAAGCACTCATGGAAGCCATATACAGTCTGGGCAGCGATGCAGCCGGGATTGTGCCGGATTCCACTTTGATTGAGTTTATCGAAAGCCAGAAGACCACAAGCGTTGAGATATATGAAAAACTTGCAAGATATTGTGACGAACAGATGAGCAAGGCGGTGTTAGGGCAGACGCTTTCCTCTGATTCAGGGGGAGGCTCCTATGCACAGGGAAAAGTCCATAACGAAGTCAGGCATGACCTGACGGTTGCAGATGCAAAAGCACTTGCGGTCACCATCCGAAGGGATATCATCAGACCTTTAGTGGAGTACAACTTCGGTTATAACGTGGATATACCGTTTTTCACGTTTGACTGTCAGGAAGCGGAAGACCAGAAGGAAACGGTAGACATATATAAAATTCTTGTATGTGATATGGGGCTGAAAATCCCGGAGAGCCACATTTATAAAAAGTTCAATATCCCAAAACCGGAAGATGGCGAAAAGGTGCTTGAACCAAAAGAGATTCCCCGGATGCAGCAGCCACAGCCGGATAATGAACTGCTGACGCATAGTCTGAAGCAGGTGGCAGGGGCGGAACAGGAACAGATAGACGCTATGGCAGCGGAGGCGATGAAGCGAGCGGAGAGTGCTTTTCAGGTGATGATGAAGCCAATTCTTAACATTGTTGACACAGCGGATGATTTGGGAACGCTCCGGGAAGCCTTGAAAGATGATAAGGCGGTAGGGAAATTGTATGAAGAAATGGACTCCCCTGAACTGGAGGATGTGCTGCATCAGGCAATGTACTTATCAGAACTGATAGGAAGGAGCATGGAATGAGAGAAGCTGCCTATGGGCTCACTGGTGATTTCATATTCAAAGAGGCAGTTGAGTTCCTGAGAAAAAAGAAACCGCTCACTGCAGCGGAATATAAGGCATTGGACAGTGAGTACCGGGCAAAAGCGTTTACTGTATCAGGATATACAAGCCTTGAGGTTCTCCAAAAATTTTTGGATGAACTGACGGATGCCTGTGAGAACGGTAAGACTAAGAAAGAGTTCATGGATACAATGAATGATTTTCTGGAACGCAACGGATATGAAGGATTAAACCCGTTTCATGCAGATGTGATATTCCGCACCAATATGCAGACAGCCTATAACGCAGGACATTATAAGAGCATGACGGACCCCACGACAAAAAAGCTGCGTCCGTATTGGAAGTACGTTACTGCAGGGGATGGGGAAGTAAGGGAATCACATGCAATGATGGAAGGAAGGATATATGCAGCAGATGATCCCATTTGGAATATCTGGTATCCGCCAAACGGATACCGGTGCAGATGCTCAGTGGTAAGCCTTACCAAAAGCCAAGTGGAGCGTTCAGGGGAGCCGGTAAGCAGGGAACTTCCTTATGATGTGGATTATTCCACAGGAGAAGTCCTTTATAAGTATCCGGATAAAGGGTTTTCAAACAACCCGGCAAAGGACACATGGAAACCTGATTTATCAGGTGTTGATCCTAACCTGAAGAAAGCATTTAAGGAGAGGGAGGGCGGTAAATAATTCTGAACGCACAGAAACGCCTGTGTGCGGTTTTAACTGTATCAGGGCAAATTCCTATGCAGTAAGACAGAAAGGGGCGTTATAACGCGTAATAACGCTGTCAGAAAGGAAAATAAAAAGGAGATGATGAAATTGGAGGGAATTGTAATATGCTCCGGTGGCATGGTGGATGTGGAAGGCGTACCGGAGGAGATAAAAATCCTTCCCCTCGGACATGTGCATTCGCAGAAGGGTGATTTTGAGGTTGATGATGAGAGCGTCGAATTAATCCGGAAACAGTTCAAGAGCCGGAAGTTAGACCTTGTAATTGATTATGAACACCAGACGCTCAAAGATGTACAGGCTCCGGCAGGAGGATGGATTGAGGACATTTACAAAGGAGAGGATGCGGTTGTCGCAAAGGTAAAGTGGACAGACAAAGCAAAGGAATATCTCCGGAACAGGGAATACCGGTATCTTTCACCGGTAGTCATGGTAAGAAAAAAGGACAGGAAAGCAGCAGCCATCCACTCTGCTGCCCTGACAAACACACCGGCTATTGATGGGATGTTCGCAATCGTGAATTCCATTGATATATCAAATTATGAAGAGGAGGAAACACAAATGGATCTGAAAAAGTTGGCACAGCTGCTTGGGCTTCCGGACACAGCAACGGAAGAAGATGTAGAAAAGGCACTTGCAGCATTGGCAGAGGCATCAAAGGAAGCAAACAAAGGCGATGAGGGCAAGAAAGAGGGCGGAGATGCAGAAGAAGCCGTACCGGTTGCAAACTCTGTTGTATTATCGCTGCTTGGTTTGAAGGCTGATGCAAAGACGGAAGATGTGGCTACAGCCATTATGAAACTTTCGGCAGGGACGGGAAATGACGAGGTGCTTGCCCTGAAGGAAGAACTGAAGGAACGCAATGCAGAGGACATGGTGCAGATGGCTCTGAAAGAAGGGAAAATCACTGCAGCACAGAAAGAATGGGCGAAGTCCTATGCCCTGAGCGATAAGGAAGGGTTCAAGTCTTTTGCTGACAAAGCACCGGTAATTGTCCCACAGGGCAAAATGGAACTGAAGGATGCCCCGGCAGACAGCCATCAGGATTATGATATGGAAATCCTGAAAAACTGCGGTCTTTCAAAAGAAGATGTTGAAAAATATTACAAGGAGGATTAGTCATGGACAGAGTAGGAAACCAGAAACTTTCAGGAATGGATATCAATATCCCGGTAGCAGCCGGTGCAACGATTACCGAGGCAGTAATGGTTGCGGTAGGTACAGACGGTTATGCGGTGGCAGCATCCAAGACTGCCGGTCTCACCATTGCAGGATGTGCAATGAGGCATACGGACAATGCTTCCGGCAGCAATGGGACTGTGTCAGTTCCGGTCAGGAGAGGGGCATTTGTGTGGGATAATGATGGAAGCATAGAGGAAACGGACATCTTAAAGGATGCGTATGTGTCTGATGAGAAAACCGTCACAATCACAGCAGATGGTTCAAGCAGGGCAGGGAAAATCCTTGCAGTTGATACCGATGGCGTGACAGTAGAGATGTTATAGGAGGTAGCAGAATGATTGTAAATCAGGCAAGTTTGAAGGGCTTGAATGTAAGTTATTCCGCAGCTTACAACAAAGCCTTTGAGGGTGTTAAGAGCAATTATGAGAAGATTGCCACAACAGTACCAAGCACAACAGCGGAAACCAATTACAAATGGTTGGGGCAGATTCCACAGATGCGTGAGTGGATTGGTGACAGGGAAATCCAGAGCCTGTCTGCCTATGACTATATCATCAAGAACAAGAAATTTGAAATGACGGTATCTGTGCCGAGGGATGATATTGAGGATGACCAGTATGGTATTTATACACCGTTGTTTTCAAATATGGGCGAATCCGCAGCACAGCACCCGGATATCCTCTGCTTTGATGCGTTGAAGGCAGGGTTTACCGAGAAGTGCTATGACGGTAAGACATTTTTTGCGGAGGATCATCCTTCCGGAGAGGGTGGCAAAAAGAAGGTAAGCAATCTGTCCCATGATAAGCTGGATGCAGATTCATACGAAGCTGCAAGGACAGCAATGATGAGCATTACCGGGGACAAAGGCAAGAGCCTGAATCTGGTTCCGAACCTTCTTGTTGTATCACCGGCAAATGAGAAAGCTGCCCGGCTGATTTTGAAGGCTGACCAGATAAACGGAACAACCAATGTGTTAAAAGACACAGCGGAGCTGCTTGTTGCAACAGAACTGGCGGACACTCCCGATGCATGGTTCCTTCTCTGCACAAACCGGTTCTTAAAACCAATCATTTTCCAGAAGAGAAAGGAAATCAAAATGACTTCCCTGACGAAAGATGATGACCAGAACGTATTTTTGCGTGATGAATTTGTGTGGGGTGCAGACGGACGTTCCAATGCCGGATATGGCTTCTGGCAGATGGCTTATGGTTCTGATGGCACAGAACAGTCACAGGGATAGGAAGGTGAAGCAGATGGCATATTGTACTGTAAGCGAAGTGCTGGACATGCTGAAGGCGGACATGCTGAATGTGATTATCGGTGATGAATACATAGAGGATGAGAAAGAACGAATCAAAGCAGTCACGCCATATGCAGAACAGGCTGTCGATGATGCACAGGCAGAGATTGACGGTTATCTTGCAAAACGGTACAATGTACCATTTTCCAAGACACCTAAAGTCATCAATAAATTTGCAAAAGATATTGCATTGTATAATCTGGTATCCCGTAAAGGCGTTGACGAGAGTGAACGTGAAAAGACATACCTCACAAGATATAATTCTGCTATTGCATTCCTGACCAAAGTTGCGGAAGGGAAGATAGACATAGGTGTGCCGGAGGGAAATTCCACAGAGGATGCAGCCAAGAACGGATTTTCCATGAAAAGCTCAAGGCGGACATTTACAAGGGACAGCATGAGAGGGTGGTGAGCAGATGTCTTCCATATCGGTAAGATTAGACGGAGAAGTGGATGAGCTGCTTGCCAGATTAAAACAGATGTCCGGCATTGACAAAGCCGGAGTAATGAATGCCATTGCCGAAGGACTGCGGACTTCCACAGTAGAGAGGTTCAGTTCAGAGAAGTCACCGGAAGGAAGCAAGTGGAAGCCATCTATCCGGGCAACAAGGCAGGGTGGCAAGACGCTTACAAAATCAGTGGGACTGAAGAACTCAATTAAGGCACAGGCGGACGGAACCGGTGCAGCGGTAGGAACCAATCTGGTATATGCAGCAACGCATCAATTTGGAGATGAGAGAACAATCAGGGCAAAGAAGGGCAGATACCTACGGTTCCAGATCGGGGACAGATGGGTGAGCATCCCTTCTGTCCGGGTAAATATCCCATCCAGACCATTCCTCGGAATCAGCAAAGAGGATGAAGAGGAAATCAAGGCGATACTGGATGAAGTATTCGAGGAATAAAAAATGAAAGCAGAAAGAGATTTTTTGGTTAAAAAACTAAAAGATGCAGGCATTCATGGGAAAATACACGAATCCATGAAAAGCCTGAAAAACTGCAATGAGGTTCATGTGGGTGCGGTTCTTAGGACAGGGGAAGATTTCACTCGTTCAGGCTCGAAAAAGAAATATACAGACCAAGAGGGGCATCGGAAACAGAGGAATAAACTGTTTGAAAGGACTTCGGAGCTGCATATTGTCATAGCCGATACTGACGAAGCCAAGGTAGAGGAAATACTGACAAATTTCTTGAAAAGCATTTCTAAAGGTCTTGAGGTCAATGGAAACTGGGTTGATATTGAGATTGGCAAAGCAGACTGGGTTGAAGGGGATGACAGCATCCTGAAGAGTAAAATTGCAGTGGAATTTGATGTCATCCTGACAGGTGGCATCTATGTAGATACAGATGTTATAACAGCGAAAGTTGGCAGTGTTGAAGCCGACAAAGAATAGGAGGTAGCATAAATGGAAGGACAGAAAGAGGAATATGCAGCCATTGAAGAATTAAAGGAAAAGGAAGGGACACCGGATGCAGTATTTGAAGGTGTCAAAGCAGCCAATGGCTGGAAAACCGGAAAGATGGTTAAGGAAAAAGACTATAAAGATGCAGTGGATGCTTTTGGGAAGGCACCGATGGATGGGAGGGAGGTGAAGAAAAATGTTCAGTGAAATCAATGTTGAGGTTGAGGATGGAAACCTTGGGAGAAATTCAAGCACAGCGACACATGCTCAGGTAAAGATTGGGGTATCAAGTGCAGAAAGCAATGTCCCTCTTTTGATTACCAATGCCATGAAGCCGGAGGATATCAAGTCAAAATTGGGATATACGCCACTGGCAGATGCGTGTATAGATGCAACTGAGAACGGATTGAAAACAATCTATGCAATCCCCATGAAGGCAGATGTTCCCGGAGAAATCGGCAGTGTAACGCATACGGGAACCGGAAAAGGAACCTTTGAGGTCAAAGGGACACCAAACAATGCTTATGACATTGTGGTGCAGATTGCAGAAACAGGTGACACCAATGAGGGCAGCTTCTGTTATTCCATTGATGGGGGAAACAATTTCTCCGAGGAGTACACGATTCCGCTTGGGGGGAAATATGAAATTTCCGGTACTGGCTTGTCACTGGATTTTACGGACATCACTTCGGAGGAAAAGAGCTTCATAGGGGAAGATGCCTATGCATTCAGCACAACAGCACCGACAATGAACAACTCCAATGTACTGAAGGCAGTGGAAAAGCTGATCGGGTATAACAAAGCATTTGAGGTATGCCATATAGTGGGTGTTTCCACTAAGACGTTATGGGCAGCTTTGCAGAGTGAAGCAGAGGAATTCCTGACCACCTATAAGAAACCGCTGATTTTCCTTTGTGAAGGCAGGAGCTGCAGGGAGGGAGAAACACTGGATGAATATATGGCTGCGATGGAGAATGAGAGAAAGGGCATCAGCAGCTGGTTCATAAGCGTATCCCTGTCTTATGCCACATACCAGAGGAAAGACCTCAGGACACAGAACATTAATCTTGCAGGAGTGATTTCCGGATTGATTGGGAAGGCAAAAGAAAGCCTCTCCATCGGCTGTGTGGAGGAGTTCCCGGTAAGTTCGGCAAAACTTATCAAGCTGCTTCCGGAAGGGATTGAAGATTACAGCAGGGAATTTGATGAAATGGGGTACACCATATTCCGTCAGTATAACGGAAAAGAGGATTATTATGTATCCAATGGCTATGTCATGTCCCCGGCAGGGAGTGATTTCAGATATATTGAGGATGTCCGGGTACTTTGCCGGATTATCCGGGAAGTAAATTTGAAGGCAACGGATAAGATTCAGACGGAAGTTGATCCGGAGAATCTTGAAGGCAGCGTAAAGACGATTGAGGCATATCTCAATATTGCAATGGAGGATTGCGAGAAGGATAAGATAATCAGTTCCGGAGAAGTGACGATTGATACAGAGGACTTGGATATTCTTGCAGATGAAACACTGGATGTTGCTGCAACATGGGTTCCGATGGGGACAGCGAGAAGGTTCAATATCAAGTTTGCTGTGAGCAATCCGGCAGCATCCGGTGGAGAATAGGAGGTGTAGGATATGGCAAAGCAGCTGATAAATGGAAAGTGCTATGACTGGTCAAGCGTTACCATCAATGTGTCCGGCATGGACAGCATTGAGCTTCAGGAAATCTCTTATGATGATGAAGAGGAAGTGGAAGCAATCTATGGAAAAGGCGGTAAAATCAGGGGGTATGGCACTGGAAACCAGAAAAATTCAGTCAAGCTCTCCATGACAAGGGAAGACTTCAACGAGATGATTCGGGTAATTAAGAGCAAAGGCTACAAGAGCTTTTATAAATACATAATCCCGAAAATAACAGTGAGCTATGCGGATGATGGCGTAGCAACGACAACGGATGTGCTGACTAATGTGAAATTTTCAAAGCGTTCCTTAAAGGCAGCACAGGGCGATAAAAGCATGAAAGTTGACCTTGATGGAATGGCTATGGGCGGTATCAAGATGAATGGTCTTGGTGCATAGTAATCATTATTTTTGACAAAAACAGGAGGATATATCATGGACGTAACAGAAAAGAATGTAACACCGGCAGCGAAGCTGGAGAACGCTTTGTCAGTAAGCGAGGAAGAAAGGAAAGAAAAAGAAGGCAAAGAAAGGATGGAACAGCTCCGTAAGAAGTACAAGGAGATGGATGGAAAGATATATGAAATCGAGACATCCATTCAGGAGGATGACGAGAACGAAACGGAGTTCGATTTCATCTTCAGAAAGCCGGGAACGCCATCTTATGACAGGTATGTTAAGACCTCCGGGACTTCCGGCACAAAGGCATTAAGGACTTTTGTGCTTGACAATATCTGTGAAGAGCAGCGTGACGAGCTGAAAAGCACTCTGGAGGAATATCCGGCAATGGCAATCAGCCTTGGGGAAAAGCTCCTGAACATGCTTGGCTTGTCTAAGGATACTACGGTAAAAAAGTTATAGAGGAACACTCGGAACAAATTAAAAATAATATTGTGGATTATGGGAGGCTTCTAGTATATCAATATCTTCCAAGGGAAATGATTCCCGGAAACTTTGAGGACGTGGATTTTGATGAATTTTTCCGGCTCATGGCAATGGCTCAGGTGGCAAGGGAAATGAGGATAGAGGATATTGAGGTCGGCGTGAACAAAGGATATGTGGAAGCTCATCCGGATACACAATAAAAACCATGCTTCCATGAGGGGGTGTGGTTTTTGCCATAACAGAGGAGGTGGAGTTTATGGGTATGGACTCTGTATTCCGTCTTTCAGTGGTTATGGGAATGCAGGACAACCTGACAGCTCCGCTCTCAGGCGTTACCGACAGTGTCACAAATACAACCAAAAAGCTGGATGATGCGTTTGGGACGGTTCAGAAAGCAGGGGCTGCACTTGCCGGTGTAGGAGCTGGTATCACGACAGCATGTATTGCAACCGTAACGTCAACTTTTGATACGCAGGATGCCCTTGGCGAGCTTTCTTCCTTGGGAGTTACAGACTTAAAGGCAGTCGAAGATGCAGCAAAGAGTTTTTCGGATACATGGGCAGGAACAACGAAGAGTGATTTTATCACAGCATCGTATGATATTAAATCAGGCATTGCCTCCCTGACGGATGAAGGCGTGGCACAGTTTACAGAGCTTGCAGCACTGACCGGAAAGGCAACAAAATCAACTACTGAGGAAATGGGTTCGCTGTTTGCAACCGGGTACGGTATATATAAAGGGGCATATGATGATATGTCTGATCTGGAATTCGGGGAAATGTTCTCCGCAGGGATATCAACAGCGGTTAAGAATTACAAGACAGCCGGCTCCGAGATGGCAAGCTCAATTTCTACTCTGGGAGCCACAGCAACAAATAATAAAGTGCCTTTGGAAGAGCAGCTTGCCATTTTAGGACAGCTGCAGACTACCATGAGCGGTTCAGAAGCAGCAACGAAGTATAAAGCGTTCCTGAATGCAGCAGCTTCAGCAGGGGACAAGTTGAAACTATCCTTTGTGGATGCGAACAACCAGCTTCTTTCCACACCGGAGATATTGGAAAAACTCAAAGGCAAGTATGGGGATACCATTGATGCGGTTGAGAAGCAGCAGATAAAGGAAGCATTTGGAACAGATGAAGCTGTGGCAATGATTGACCTTCTGTATTCAGATATAGACGGTCTGTCGGGTGGCATTGATTCGATGGCGGAAAGCATGAAAAAAGGTTCTGCTGTCACAACAGAAATGGCAGAGGCTATCAATAATACACCGGCACAGAAATTTCAGGTACTGAAACAGCAGATACATAACAATGTGGAGGAACTTGGAAACGGACTGCTCCCGGTTGTCAATGAAACAATGGACAAAGTAAGCGGAGTCATACAGAAAGGCTCGGAGTGGATCAGCAACAACCAGAAAACCGTACAGAGCATTATGAACATTGCATTGAAACTTGGCATTATCCTGACAGTGTTAGGGACGGTAATTGGCGTTGTCGGCACAGTAGGGAAAGCGGTACTGGCAGCAAAGAACGCAATAACAGCGGTCAAGGGTGCATGGACAGTATTAAGCGGAGCTTTTGCAGCCTCCCCGGTCGGGTGGGTAGTCATAGGAATAGTGGCTCTGGTCGCAGCGTTTGTACTGCTATGGAATAAGTCGGAAGCCTTCAGGAATTTTTGGATAGGCTTGTTTGAAAAGGTCAAAGGTGCGGTTCAGAATGCGTGGAGCACACTGCAGCCTGCACTCCAAAACTTGGGACAGAAACTCATAGGGCTGTATGAAGCAGCGAAGCCGATTTTGAAAGTGATAGGCACGATTGCCGGGGTGATAGGTACTTACTTTGTCGGCACATTTGTCGGGGCGATACAGGGTGTTCTTGCAGCATTGACACCACTGACCAATGCACTCTCCAGTCTGGTTTCGTTTGTTACAAATATAATCAATGCCATTGTAGCTTTGTTTAAGGGCGATTTCGGTGGGGCGTGTGACTTCCTGATTGCTGCGGTCGACAATGTAAAAGACTTCTTTATCAACGGATTTGATGCAATTTTATCATTTATCGGTGGATTTGTAGACGGATTTTTGAACGTGGTAGGCGGAGCGTTGGATGCTGTCGGCATAGACGCTTCAGGGACAATTTCAAAAATCAAGAGTACCGTTTCAAACGGACTGAATGCGGTCAAGGGATTTTTCGGAAACATTATGGGAGCTGCTGCAGACACAGCAAAGCAGAAACTGAGTAATATCAAGAGTGCCTATGAAGCCAATGGCGGAGGAATTAAAGGCGTGGTGGCAGCATCGCAGGAGGCAGTGAAAGGATACTTTACAGCAGGGCTGTCCTTTATTGACAATCTGACAGGAGGAAAACTTACAGCCATAAAGAATAAATTCACAGACGGTCTGAATGGGGCAAAAAATGCTGTGACCAGTGTGCTGGACAATATAAAATCCGGTTTCCAAAGTAAGTTAGATGCAGCACACGCCATTGTTACCGGAGTGGTGGACAAGATAAAGGGTGTGTTCAATTTCAACTGGAAGCTCCCGGAACTGAAGCTTCCCCACATCAGTGTGACAGGCGGAGAGGCTCCGTTCGGTATTGCCGGAAAGGGTTCACTTCCCAAGTTTGATATCCAGTGGTATGCAGAGGGTGGCGTGATGACAGCCCCGACAATCTTTGGAGCAGCCGGAGGCAAACTGTTAGGCGGAGGAGAAGCCGGAGATGAGGCAATTCTTCCATTGTCTGCATTGTGGGATAAGTTAAAAGTATTCATCCATAATGAAATGGATCAGGACGAGGATAAGAGCCGGGGCAGCGTTGGCTCGGTCATATCCGCACTGACGAGGAAAGAGACAAGGACGCTTGAGAGCAAAGAAAAAGTAACAGAAAGAGACATACAGGAGTTGAAGTCCGGTAACGGAAAAGGGAATACAATCATCCAGAAACTGGAAATCAGGGTTGATGTCGAGAAGATAAAAGACCTTCCAATGCTGTTCAAACTGATTGATGAGATTAAGGATGCACAGAATTCCACAGATGAACCGGTAACAGCCTAGAGGGAGGGAAGCCTATGCTTTTAGTTCAGGAACATTTGATAAAACTCGGAGGGGTGAAGCTCTCCGGTCAGATGAAGAGCATTGACATTTCTGAAGTTGCAACGATTGAGAACATAGAGGATGACAAAGGAAAAACAAAAGCCAATCAGCCAACAGGCTACGAGGCAGCGAAAATTTCTATTGAATTCATTTTGGAAGATTCAAAGAAAATGACACAGATAGAACAGATATCCGCTATGCAGAGGCTTTTCAAACCATACAAGCAAAAGAAGGCAAAACTCCTGAAGGTGGTAAATGAGGATTGTGCAGCACGAGGCATTTCAAAAGTGTATTTTGAGAAGCTCGGCACAAAAAATGAAGTGGCTGAAAGTGAAAGGACTGCTACGTTGGAGCTGCTTGCTCCAACGATAGCAGGAATTAAGCTGAAGCCATCCAAACAGGCAAAGGCAATAAAGAAGCAGATTAAAAAAACTTTTGGAAAGTCTAAAAAAAAGAAAAGCAAAAGTCCGTCTGCTAAAAAGCGTTCCACAGCTGCAGCAAAGAAAAAGGCGAAAAAGCTAATTAAGTAGGAGGTGCGGAGATGGGATATAAAAGGTTAATCAGCCCGGAGTTCCGTATCAGCACAAAAAAGTATGAGATAACCAGTGGCATGGAAGTGGAATGTTTCAGCAGCCGGGAGTCCCGGTCAGACTGGTGCAAGGTGGAACTTACATCCCAGCTTCAGGGTATCATATCGTATGAAGATATGGAAAAAGCCACAGTGGAACTTGGATATGGAGATGACTATGACATTCTCCTGCAGGGATACTGCAGAAGGACTGAGGGCGATTACTGGAAGGAAATTATGATCCGGGATGCCATGATAAAGGTTGAGAGGACTGAAATCAAAGGAACATTTATTGACTGCACTCCGCAGGACATCATCCGGTATGTGCTGACACAGGCAGGGATTAAAGAATACCGGCTGAATGGAACGGAGTATGGGAAAAAAGATACGTTTATCGTAAATAAGCAGAATGGGATTAAGGCAATAGCACAGGTTGGAAGTACATGGGGGATAGACAATGACTTCTTTTTCCAGAATGAAATCTTTTATTGGGGATGCAAGCCAGAGCAGGAAACCATCTATGTTCTGGAGGAGAGTGAAAATATACTTTCCCTGAAAAAGTACGGAGAACTGTATGAGATAGAAACACTCGGAGTCCCCTGGATACACCACAGCCAAGAGGTAGAAGTGTCACATTCCAAGTATTCAGGGACAGTAAAGGTTGAAAAGACAATCATCAAGAGCGATGCGAGGGGATATACAAGAATGTATATTTATTTCAAAGGAGGCGGATAGGATGTCAGACATGCTTCAGACATTTGTAAAAAAGGAAATGGAAAAGCAGATTCAGGAAAAATATCCCCATGTGCAGTATCCTTCAGGGATGTATGCAAAGGTTGTCAGGTCTAAAGAAATCAATGGGAGGTATCTGTGTACGCTTAAAATTCTTGACAAAGCCATGAACACTGACAATGATTTTCCGGAGATACCGAATGTAAAAACAGAAATTGAACTGAAGCAGGGGGACATTGCTGTAATTCTTCTTTTGTATGGTGGAAGCATTGTTTTTGTATTAGGGAGGTATGAACCATGACGATAGTCGGAGAAGATAATACAGACATTAAGCTGGATGCCAATGGTCAGCCGGTTCCTGATAAAAACGGAGATTTTGCAACTGTGTCTGGTGATGAGTGCTGGGAACAGGACTTGAGACTGGAAGCACATACAGAGGAAGGGGAGCTGTTTTATGAAGATGAAGATGGCGATGAGGCATATGGTTTTGGACTGTTAGACTTTGTCCATGCGGAGAATGATGAGTTTACACAGACGGAGATCATGCAGCGTGTCAGGGGAAAACTTGCCAAGAGGACATACCTTGACTTGGCAAAGACCACGCAGGAAGTAACATTTCGTGATGGCATATACTATGACAGCGTATCCATCTCAAAGAATGATTCCAATGATGAATATAACATGGAATTGTCAACGGAGGAAGTGGAGGTTGAGAGTGAATGATAAGTGAAGAAATACTGGACAAGGTCTGCCCGGTTCCTGACGAGGAGGAGGAAATGGAACGGATCAGGAATGAACTGGAGGACGAAGGCTTTATTATAAACAATTTTAACAAAGGCGGTATTTTTTACCTGATTATCAGAATATTTGTCACAATTTACATAGAGATAAAAACACTTGCCCGGACTGTCATCAATAACCTGTTTATCAAGCATGCGGATGAGGACTGGCTTGAGATAAAGGCTCCGGACTTCGGCAAGGCAAGGAAAGAGGCTGTTAAAGCTCAGGGGTATATAACCGTTTACCGGAATGAATACCAGAATGCTTTGCAGATAACAAAAGGGCATATGTTCAAAACACTTCCGGATGTAAATGGAAAGGAACTGAAATATTATGTGCTTGAAACAACAGTTATCGGTGCAGGGGAAGAAAGTGGCAGGGTATTGGTGGAAGCAGAGGAAAGCGGAACCAGTTATAACTTACCTTCCGGGAAGATAACCATATCCATGATACATCTTGATGGCGTGGAGGCAGTATCCAATGAAGATGGGTGGCTGCATCTGGAAGGTTCTGACATAGAAGATATTGAGGATTTCCGAGAACGAATCGGAGAGTCTTGGTCTGAACTTGCAGAGCTGACTACGGAGGATAAGCTGAAAAATGTGGCAAGGAAAGTCAGCGGTGTCCTGAATGTGGAGGTGGATGCACAGCATCCGAGGGGGCAGGGTACAACAGACATTATCATTACAGGCACAGGGGGAGAGGCTACAAAGGAACTGCTGCAGAGGGTGGAAGCAGCCACCAGTTACCTGAAGGGAAATTATGATGATTTTCTTTACAAGTCATCAACGGTCATACGTCAGGATGTCACCCTTGCCATATATATCTCAAAAGAGGCTTCCGTTGAAGGGGTAAAGGCAACAGCAGAACACATTATCGAAGATGTGCTGCAGCTTGGAAAACGTGAGGAACTGAACTGTCTGTATATGGACGATGTGAGGTATGCACTCAAGAAAGGCATAGCTGACTGTAAAAGGGTGGAGTTTTCAAAACCGGCTGCAGATATTGAAGAGGAAAAGGACGTTGTTGTGATGCTCGGAAGTTTGGAGGTGGAAGTATTGAATGTAGGGGGTGCGTAAGATGTTTGATAAATTTTGTGACTATATGTATTATCTGCTGACTTCCCCCTTCAAAAGAGTAAAGAAGTCGATAAACCAGTGGTACATTTTGTTCCGGGTATTGGGCAGACGCTTCGATGATGCACTGGAAAGCCTGTACAATGCAGAGGAGCAGACCATGCTTGCAACGTGTGAGCCGGAGATGCTTCCGGTTCATGCAGAGGACAGGAAGATGGCTCGGTATCCCGGAGAAGAGGATGAAAACTTCCGGGCAAGGATAGCAAATTATCCGGAGGTGTTAAGGCTTGGCGGTTCTGATCCGGGAGTGCTGCTTGCGGTAAGGACGCTTGGCTATGCCACGCCAGAGCTGGTAAAAGCAAATGAATTCAAAGGACGTGTGTATTATCAGACAGATGGAACATGGAACTTGGACGGAAGCCGGTTACTGGAAGCTGGAGTGCTGCCTGACAGATGGGCAGAGTTTTATATTGTAATCAAAATGAGTGTAGATGAGTCCCATCCAATTCCGACTGCAATACTGAAGAAAGAAGTCAGAAAGACAAAGCAGGTGGGGGCAAAGGACAATTACAGTTTTCAATACAGCTTATCTATCCGGGAGCCACATGATGCCAGAAGCCGGGCAGACTACCGGTGGAAGCTGTTTTACTGGAATTACCGTATGCTTGACGGAACATGGAACTTGGACGGAGGATATTTACTGGATTCGGACAGAAGCAGATATCCGGTCAAAATCGGCTTCCGGTATAAAGGCTTTATGGTATTTCCATACAACGTATCAAAGCTCAATGAGAGATTTGAAATACATATCCGGGAGCCTGACGAACAGATCGGGCAGCGAGCAGTTTTCCATATCCCATTGTTTTATTGGGACTACCGGAAAACAGACGGTTCATGGCTGACAGACGGAAGCTGCCTATTAGATTCGGACAGGACTGTATATAAAGTCAGGGACGGATACAGGACATCTATTTCCCATAAAGAGGAAATCCGTCAGGCAAGGATGCACAGGCAGCATAATTTGTTTTACCTTGATGGCTCATGGCTGACAGATGGAAGCAGGGTACTGGATGCATGGGGGCAGGAAATCATAATAGGCTATGACCTCCACTATTTGGATGGTACATGGCTTCAGGATGGAGACATCATTCTGGACGGAATAGAAAATCAGGAGGTAATGTAAATGAAGAATGTTATTACAGCGATACGGAGAAAAAAGATGGCGGAGGCAACACATACCACCGGGAAGCTCGCAAAGGCAAAATGGATTGCCCTTGGTTCCGGTGGGGTGGATTCCGGAGGGAACATCGTTACGCCACTGGCTGAAAATGTAAAACTCAATAACGAGGTAATCAGGAAGGAATACACATCATCCGCCAAGACTTCAGATACCAGTTATGAATATGTGATTGAACTGGCAGAGGATGAGCTGGTCGGCACTTTTATTTCAGAGATGGCTCTGATAGATGCAGAGGGTGATGTGATTGCAATTTCAAACTTCCTTCCGAAAGGCAAGGATGAAACGGAAACCACATTTACAATAGAGGACAATTATTAGGAGGTGCTTAGCATGGCAAAATTAACAGTAGAATCCGTTTACAATGATATAATGGAGGCAATGACCACGAAAACGCCGGGACACTGCGATCAGTGGAATGTGCGGTATCAGCAGCTTCTGAACAATGACAGATGGCTGAAGGAGCATATTGATAAGGTGTTATGTTCCGGGGGAGCTGCCCATAATGCGATTTACAGGGGCATTGACCTTTCAACAAGGTACAGCCTTGATGAAATTAAGGGCATGATTTCTTCCGGGGGCTTTGACGATATATTCATTGGTGATTATTACGACAAGCAGATTACAACAAGCATAGGTGGCACAGAGACCGTCCGGCATGTCATGGCAGACTTTGATACGTTTTGGAATAATGGGGATTCTGCATTGACGAAGCACCATGCCACGATAGTTCCCAAAGACTGCTTCAAAACAACAGCGAAAATGAATGATACAAATGAAACGACAGGAGGTTATGCAAATTCAAAGATGCATAAAGAAGTGCTGCCGGTTTATGCGGAGGCATTGCAAAATGCAAACGAAAATCATATAATAACCCATAGGTCACTTCTTTCAAACGGAGTGTCCACGACAGGAAATTCAAATGCAGGGGCAGGATTTACAGGCTATGCAAGCGGATGGCAGTGGTATGATACCAAACTGAGTTTAATGAGCGAGATTCAACTGTATGGTTCAACGGTGCTGAGTTCATCTTTCTATGACACAGGAGAACGTAATAAGCAGTTCAGTCTGTTCATACATAACCCGGCAATGAAGGTAGCAGGAATTGGACATAACGGAAGCCGGTACTGGTATTGGCTGAGTGCTGTTGTGTCGGCTTCGGCGTTCGCTCATTGTGGCTATGGTGGTCATAGTACCTGTTCTAACGCTTCCGCCGAGGGTTGCGTCCGCCCGTATTTCCTGATCGGGTAATCTGTGAATCCACCCCCTATATGGGGGTGGATGGAGTGAAGGAGGATGGAATGTGGCGGTACTGAAGAACAAAAGAGCTCTGTCAGGGTTGGAGTTCTATAATAATGCAATCAGGTTGAGGCAGGAAATCACGCTTCTGTTACTGAGGGATTTTGGAATCAAGGATAAAGTAAGAAGCGTAAAAGGGCTGTCCGGGACAGCCGGAATGGAGCCGGAGGATGAAGCGAAGCTCCATGAGCTGATAGGAAAATACCAAAATATAGGGACTATCATAGAGGAGTTCCCTGCATGGTGGATAGACAAGGAGAGGACAAACCTCATGGAAATCTGCCATAGAATGGTGATGAATATTACTCAAGCCAATACCATTTATCCAATGCATGAGAGCGAGTTTTACGACAGAAGGAATTTTCAGAACCATGCAATCGGTAATTGCGAGCAGCTTCTTCAGGAAATGCAGTATATTATATCCATTGTCCCAGTTGATGCACAGAAATATATGCGGTATGTGGACATGATTGAGAAGGAGATTGCACTTCTCAAAGGCTGGAGGAAAAGTGACAACAAGATTCTGAAACGTATTCAGGAGAGTAAGAAACAATAAAATACAGGGCAAGTTTTGTATCTAAGTCGCAACCCATGAGTGCTGTTGTGTCGGCTTCGGCGTTCGCTAATTGTAACAATAATGGTAATAGTAACTATAATAACGCTTCCGCCGAGGGTTGCGTCCGCCCGATTTCGTGTCGCTATGCTAAGTGTAGGCTAAGTGCCGACATACCCGACAGGAAAGGAAAACTTGTCCTTCCGCAAGGTAAATATATATCTTGATGCATCCGGATACGTCCGTTGGTGCTAGAAACGAGGTACTGATATGAAAGATATGGAATCAATTTATGATGCCAATGCTCTCCTGAATGCTTTTAGAGAAAGCAAGAAGGGAACATCGTGGAAGGAGTCCGTACAGCGGTATGAAATGAATCTGCTACGGAATATCAACCAGACGCAGAAGGAAATTGCTAATGGTACATATGAGCAGAAGGACTTCTATGAATTCCCATTAAATGAAAGAGGCAAGACAAGACATATAAAATCAATGCACATATCAGACCGGGTAGTTCAGAGGTCGGTATGCGATAATTTACTGATACCTGAATTAGAACGGTATCTGATATATGATAATGGAGCGTCCATGAAGGGCAGGGGAATCCATTTTGCAAGAAAGAGGCTGACAACCCACCTTCATAAATACTTCAGAAAAAATGGCAGCAATGAAGGGTATATTCTTCTAATTGACTTTACAAAGTTTTTTGACAATATATGCCATGAACCGCTTGTGAAGGAAATGAGAGCCAAGCTCGGTGATGGGGAGGCTATGAAGTTTGTGGAAAAACTGATTGACACATTCAAGATAGATGTTTCCTATATGACTGATGAAGAGTATGCAGAATGCCTGAACACGATTTATAACGCTTTAGAATATGCAGAGATAGACAAGGCAAAGCTGACCGGGGAAAAATACATGAAAAAATCCGTAGGCATTGGAAGTCAGATATCGCAGATTTCAGGAGTGTTCTATCCTACCCGGATAGACACATACTGCAAGGTTGTAAAAAGCCTGAAATATTACGGAAGATACATGGATGACATTTATATCATCCACAAAGATAAGGAGTACCTAAAGGAGCTTCTTACACAGATACAGGGGATGTGTGATGAACTCGGACTTTTTATCAACCCGAAGAAAACGCAGATTATAAAACTGTCGAAAGGGTTTACTTTCCTCAAAATAAAGTATATATTGACGGACACCGGGAAGGTTG
>OFGE01000099.1_pt1 | contig 95886 bp, 90 predicted proteins | sample 1521681 | NCBI WGS metagenome assembly OFGE01 (sample SAMEA3504093, study PRJEB24116) | mouse gut metagenome | biome: mouse gut; feature: mouse-associated habitat; material: faeces | place: Denmark | collected 2011 | reverse complement strand
GTCGTCCTCCCGCAAAACCCAGTTTTGCGGCCATCCGGGGCCAAGGGGAAAGTTTCCCCTTGCAGGGTGTGGGACAGAGTCCCACGACCTTCCCACGATTTTCATTATATCTTTCCCGCATTCGGATTGCAAGCCTTTTCGCGTGCCCGCGCCTCCGCTTTCCGCCGCCCCATAAGCCCCCCAATCCTGCCGCTCTCCCGCGAGGTCAGTCCTCTCCAGCCGCTTTCCCTCACCTTATCCAACAGCCCCAGTTCCTCCGCAATCTCATACTTCATCGTCATGTCCTTTTTCTCCTGCTTCGTCAGCTCCCGTTTCGCTTTCATTGCCCTCACTCCTTCCCGCTTAGTATCCTCCGCAAAAAGTTTTTTATGTAGAATCTGGTACACACCCGCGCCGTTTTACATGTTCTCCATCGGGAAAACGGCTCCCGAGATGGATTTTTTTCCTGACTGCGTCTGGCTGGGCATTCCGCTTTCCATCTCCGGTAAAAACATCTTTTTCGACAGGGGAATTTTTCACGACTGATTTCCCTGCCTGCCCTGCTTGCTTTTTTCCATGAAAACGGGTAGAATAGAAACATTCAACGCGGGGAGGAAAAACTATGTTGGCTTTCACCATTCCAGACACCAAATCCTTTATGAACCTTCTGCTCAAGCAGGATACCTTTGACCAGTTCCTGTTCCGGCAGGGAGAAATCGTGACATTTGCCAGCTTCATCATAGAGGGCAAACGGCACATGGATTTTTACGCCGAGGAGGAGCAGAACACACTGTCCCGCTATGTGCGCTGGGAGGAAATGCGCCCGTTCGTATTTCAGGCCGTACGGGGAAACCGTCTGCCGAAGGCGGTCAAGCTGGTTTTTTCCCTTTCCGAAGAAAAAACGGAACATCTGCCGAATACGGCAGCGGCTTTTTTGAATATCCTTTTCCGCGACAATACCCTGTTCTGCACCACCGCAACGGCACAGGAAAATTTTTCGCTGGACAAAAGCGGCGAAAAGCTTTGGGAGGAATATGTGTTGAAATTTTTCAAAAAAAACGCCATTTCAGTGAAATTGCAGGAGGATTAAAACCCGCTCCCGCAAATCAGGTTGCAGTACTATTTCAAATTGAGCCTTTGTTTTGTAAAACAGAGGCTTTTTTTATGAACAAAATCCTTTCTGCCTCTAATATTTTTTAACAAAATTTAAGATTCTCGTCAGGAATTATTAAAACAGGCGCGTTATACTAAAAGAAACCGATTAAAAATGACCCAAATACCCAGCCGCCCAGCGGCACAAGGAGGCTATTATGAAAAAAATATACGCGCTTTTTCTCATCTGCGGCATGACACTCGGATTTTCCGCCTGCGGCGGAGAACCCGGTGAGCCTGTGGAACAGCCCCCGCAGGAAAGCGGGACAGAGCTGCCGGAAGCCATGGCAACCATGTCCGCGCCCATACACGCTCTGGCAGAAACCATGCTCAATACCGGCATGGATTACAGGCCGGATGACCCTGAATTTTTCTGGAACAGCCTGCATTTCTTTTTGGAAACGTACGGCAACCGGCACGAAGCAGTCGGGCTTTCCGATGAGGGCGTAATGCGCGTCCCGCGGAAAACCATGCAGGAGCACGCTATCGCACTGTTCTCATCTTATAATGACTTGCCCGAACTGCCCGAAAGCCTTTCCAGCCGCATCGCCTATGAAAGCAGCTGGGACGCTTACCTTATCTATTCCGAAGAATACACGCCATATACGCTGGCATTGGCGGAACTTTCCGAGGAAAATGGAACATACCGCTTAGAGGCTGCCCTCAGCGGCATTGACGGGGAAACTGTCGGCGTATGGGAAGTCGAACTGGTGAAAAACACCTATGCGGACGGCATACAGAACCCGCTGTATCCTTACAGCATTGCGTCCATGCGCTCTCTGGCGGCGCAGAAGGATCAGGCTGTCTTTAACGGCCTGACCGATCCGCACACCGCAGAGGTCACATTAAGCGACGGTACAGTCGCGGCGTTCCAGTTTGACACAGATTCCGAGGTCAGCAAAGCCCTGCAAAACCTGGATATCGGCGAAGGCTTTACCATAGAATACCTGACCGACGAAAAAAACGGGACGGCAAAGATTGTCAGTGCGGAATAAACGTCCGCCTGCGGTTTGAAAAACATAAAAAAAATGCCGGATAAACTCCGGCATTCTGCTCTCGATGCGACAGGATTTGAACCTGCGGCCTCTGCGTCCCGAACGCAGCGCTCTACCAAGCTGAGCCACGCATCGATTTGTTATTCAAAACACGTTTTCTCAAACGTGCTTAATTATAATACCACATACTTTTCGTTTTGTCCAGTATATGATTCTTTTTTTTTTCGGGTTTTTCTTTTTTCTTTTGCTTTTTTCTCCATACTGCTGCAATGCGATAAGAAAAACAGCCATGCCGCAGCTGCTCCTGTGGCATGGCTGTCTGGCTTTACACCTGAATGCCTTTGTTGTTTTGCGTATCCTCCTGCAGGGGAGACCGATATCGCTCAATCACACGGATCGTCGCCCAGTCGGGCTTCCTTGGAGCAGAAACTTCACTCTTTTCTCTGTCCTGCGTATCCGCTCCCTCTGCATGACCGGATTGTTCTTTCTTTTCCAGCTCGTCTTTCAGGGCCTTTAATACGATACTCTGCCATGTCTGGCCTGATAATGCGTTCATATATAGAGAATTGCCAAAGCCTCCGCCAAGCCCCTGCGTAAAAAGCCCTGTACGGTAATTTAGAAGCGCCGCGTCCAGATATCCGGAAAAATTTCCGGTTTTTCCACTGGCAGCACTCTGCTGGGTTCTGGCATTTTCGGCTGCATACATAGATTCTACAATACCGTTTACATTTCCTACCATAAGCGCCGCCTAGCCCCAGAAATTATACATATTCTGCGTAAACGAATTCCAAAAATCCCTGCCGCTGCTGTTATAGCCGCCCAATATGCTCGCCGATGACACTTTTGCACTCTCTGCCACTCTGCCGCCCACAAAACCGGCTTTTGACGAAAATCCGGAAGAACTGCCAAACGCCGCCTTTAAGCTGTCGATATCCGCCGCCTTTAGCGTTTTCTCATCGATGCTGATTCCTCCGTCTTTCTTTTTCGTAACGCCCACTTTTTTCAGCGCGTCCGCATGTTCGGTCAAATAGGAGTTCAATTCCTGCCGGTAAAATCTTTCCAGCCCGGAATCGGAACCGTTTAAATGCTTCAGCGTGTTATTATAAGCCTGCGCCATCCCTTTGATATGCTCCACCAATTCCGATGTATCTTTGGAAGCCTCGGCTTTTGCAAACAGCGATCCTTCTCCGTCTTCGGCAAGTTTTGCAGCATAATCGCTCAGACTTTCCGCTGCTTCTTTTAACTCTTTCCTGCTCTCACTGTTGATCTTCTCCAAAAATGCATTCGTACTGCTTTTGGTCGTTCCCACAGAAGGCAGCATACCGCCCGTCGAAGACGAACTCTTATTCATAATGTCGAGTAATGTATTCTGCTGAAGCGGAATTCCTGTTCTTTTTGCCGTGTTCTGCATCATCTGATTTGTAATACGCATAATATACCTCCTGTCATTGTACAAAACCTGTTTCCTGAAATACATATCGACATGAAACAAAAAAAATCCACCGTTTTGTAACCAATCAATGATTTTCTGCTACGAAATCCCGCCTGCCCTGCAGCATGACGGTCAGATAAAAACGGTTTTCCGCCTGATATGCTTTCACGGTGCCGTAATACTTTTCCGCGCATCTTTGGATGTTCTTGAGACCAAACCCATGGCCTATGCCGGGTTTTTCCGATACGGGCAGTCCGTTTTCCCAGACAAGCGCGGCGGAAGACGTATTTTCTATCGTCAGAAGCAGCATATTTCCCTTTTGTTTTGCAGTCAGAAAAACACAGGGCTGCTCCGCCGCTGTTTCACAGGCTTCAAACGCATTATCCAGCCCGTTATTTAAAATCACGCTGATATCGAACGCATCGATGCCAAGATGATGCGGAAAAATAAAATCACTGGAAAACGCGATATTCCTCTGTGCGGCAATCCTGAAATAACGTCCCAGGATTATGTCTGTTACCGGATGTTTTGTCTGGTATTTTAAATCCAGATGTTCCAGCGAGGCCTGCATGGAATCCACATACCGGCGCGCTTCCTCTTTAGCAGCCGCATCACCGGAAAATGCCTGCGCCAGCAATGCGTTGACATCCGCGATATAATGTTTCATGTCGTGTTTCATTCCGCGGATCTGTATATTGACGCTTTCCATATCCAGCACATGCGCCTCCAACTCTTCCATACGGCTTTGATACAACTCTGCCTGGCGTCTTTTTTCATGTTCTTTTTCCATTTCACCAAGCATTTTTACGCTGAAAAGAATCGACGCGGTACAAAGCAGAGACAGCAGCGGGATCATCAGGTTTAATTCCGCGTAATGTTCGATCAGGTTATAAACTTCCGTATCATAGTAAAACAATATACTTCGTAACATCGCCGTAAACATAAGCCCCAGCAATGCCGGCAGAAACAACAGCGTCTCTCCGTAAAACCGGTAAATACTTTTACACAAAAAATACTGCCGATATCTTCGAATACAAAAGAAAAGAAGACCCCCTATGGCAAGAAACAGCAGCATATTCCATAAAATCTCCGTTCTCTCTATCAACTGACGATAGCGTTTTACGTCAATTGGCCCTTCCTCAAAAAACATGCGGCTGTAATATTCGGAAATCCGTCCCATACTGCCCACAGCCAATGGATACACCGCAAAACGAATCAGTTCATGCAGCGCATAAAACACAGTTACCAAAGACAGCAGGCGCATGTGATTCCTTTGATATAAGAGAATGCCGGCAAACAGCGTAACCGCCATGCTGACCGCCACCGGAACAATGCTCTGCCTGCTGTCAGCAATATATAACGCTTCGCCGTATAACAGCTTTTTAAGCGGCACAAAATAGGAAAACGCCATTCGAACCGCTGCATACTGCAGACACATAATCCCAAACGGCAGCTTCCTTGTTCTGCCGAACCGAACCGTGAGCACATCTTTCATAAGATACGAAAGCATCGCCCCGAATACCATATATTCTGTAAGATCCATCCAAAAATAAAGCTGTTCCTTCATACTCTTTACCCGCTATGTCGTAAGATAATCCATATACGCCGCGACGAAGCCGCTGTATTTTTGTTTTGACAAAAATACCGTATCCCCGCATTTTAACGTAATACTCATCCTGTCATACCCGGCAACTTCCTGTAAATTTACAAGATATCCCCGATGAGAGCGAAAAAAACCTTCCGCAAGCTTCTGTTCCAGAACTTCCATCTTTTCATAATAGGAATAGTCCCCGTTGCCGGTGTGTAGCGTAACTTTTCTTCCGTCATTCTCCGCATAATAGATTTCGTCCACCGGGATCCGGACAAATTTTCCGTTCGTCTTGATCAAAAGCGACGGTACATTTTTCTTTTCTTTCGCTTTCGCTGCCGCCCTTGCCGTCACTTCTTCCAGTTTCTTTTCATCAATCGGTTTCAGCAGATAATGAAACGCTTCCACATCATACGCTTCGTATACGTAATCCGGCATCGCCGTAATAAATATAATCAACATGTCCGAATGCGCCCGAATTCTTCTGGCAGTTTCCATTCCGTTCAAACTGTGCGCTTCCTCCCCTTGTTTCAGACAGATGTCCAGAAAAAGAATATCGTATTCCGTCTCCCTGGAAAGAAGCTCTTCTCCCGATGCATAAAGATCTGCCTGTACGCCGGTTTGTCTGCTGATTACGGTCTGCAAATACCCGCGCATCTGTTCATCGTCATCACAAATTGCTATTCTTAACATAAAACATCTCCTGATCCGATCCGAAAGGGTATAACATACATTATTTTTCGGATGTTTTGTAATATAAAAAGTCGATATAATAAAAATATCGACTTTTTACCTCTGTATTCTTTAGCTTTTCTGTCATAAATTATCTGCTTTTTGTAATGAAAAAATTACGAAATATTTTTTTCTGCAAGCTTTAATGCGGAAATTACCGGAACAATCAGACATCCACAGAAGAAATTGCTTACCCCATGGATCAAATCAAACGGCAGTCCCGCGGCAATCCACGCGATCATGCCCGGAAAGTTTAATCCAAATAAAACCGCCTGAACGGGAGCGTAAAGCGTTCCGAACAAAAATCCGTGAACGGCGCACACCGACATATAAACAACCGGACGTACTTTCTTTGGCATATCCTGCGGAAGCAGCATGACTACTCCCCAAAGAACGGTCCAAACATATAAATACGGAACCCACCAGGCAGAAAAGCCGCTGAATATTCCGTTCAACATCACATAAATATAAATCGGATACAGCGCTTTTTTTCGATAAACCACCGTAAACGCAACTGTAAAAACTCCAAGCAGGTGAATATTAGGCGCAACTTCCATCAGTATTTTGGAAAGATACATGACCGTCCCCAGCATGGCAAATACGGCAATTTCTTTCGTTGTAAGTTTCACCGTTTATTCTACTTGAAAGGAGTAATGTTCTCCTTCTGTAACGGGAGTTACATCCACGCCGGATTCGGCATATTTCCCATCCACATAAAACGCCCAGTATTTGCCGTCCTGGTCAAAATCAACCGTAATGCCGTTTACCGTTTTCACAAACAGTCCGTACTCACTGTCCTCCCCTTCGATGACGCCAAGCTCTGACAAGGCGGCTCCCACCGTCTCCTGATCCGTATGGATTTCAAACTGCGTCTCGTTTCCGTCCGCATCGATAACGGTAAAATCAAACTTCTTCTCACCCTCTCCAAGCGATTGGACATCTGTCTCCTGTTCGGTTCCCACAGGGGATTTTTCACTTTCACCACTCTTGCCACTGCACCCGGTTGTATACATCGCCATAGCCACAATCAGCGTCATACAAAGGATCCACGACAAAATTCTTTCTCTTCGTTTCTTCTGCATAAGTTATCTCCTTTGATTTTTATTTTCCCTCACGCCGGCGCTCGCGGCTTTATTGCGGGAAGTTTGTCGTCCGGATATTCCGACTCGGCGCTCCGCCTGCCGGCCTTCTCAGAACGTCTGTGTTTTCACAGACTTTATTCCAATGGCTTTTCCCGGAATGTGGCTTCCGGTAAGGCGGGCGGCAATTCTGCCCCTTACGGCGACGGGCTCGTACAGGCATTTCACCTGTTTCCCCGGACAACAACATTTATCATACGCATTTTATTCTGCGGTGTCAACCATTACGATGCTGGAATCCCCTTTCTCCGCCTGCTGCAGCGCTGCGGCAGCAAGCTTCTGAAAAGAACCGTAGGAAGACGTCGCTCCGCTTAACGCGTCGATTCCGTCCGCATTCTGATGATCCAGCAGCTCTCCGGCATAATAACGGGTGTACTGATTTGGGTACGTTCCGGAAACGTGGAACATGTTCTGCATATACGCGTTGTCCCAGCTTTTAATAAACCCGCTGGCATTTTCGGCATTATACTCCACGGAAACAATGCTTCCGCCTTTGACCATGATCGTAACGTATTCTTTCCAGCCGTGACTAAACTCCGCCGCCTGCGCCGTATAGTAACCGTCCTTGATTCCGCCCTTTTCTCCGCAGCCTGTCATCGCTGCGAAAAGAAACAGAAGCAGCATTCCTGCAGCTATTCTCTTTTTCATCCGTTTTTCCCCTCCTCTGTCACAAATTTCTCCACCTGCGATGAAAGCGCTTCCGCCTCACGCGCCAGAAGACCGCTGGATTGTTCCGTTCCCTCTGCATTCTGCAGATTCCTGTCCGCAATCGAAGAAATCGTGCCGATCTTCTCTTCCATAATCGCAAGCGCTTCTTCCTGTCCCTGCACCGCAATGACCAGATGATCCGTAAATTCGCCGATCTGGTCGGAAACGTTTGAAATATCGGCAAGAGATCCCGCCGTTGCCGCCGTCAGCTTCACTCCGGTCTCAATGATGGATCTTGTACTTCCCACCATTTCCGTCGCATGTTTTGCCGCTTCCGCGCTTCTGGATGCCAGCTGCCTGACTTCCTCAGCAACTACGGCAAAGCCTTTCCCTGCCATTCCGGCACGGGCGGCTTCCACAGACGCATTGATCGAAAGGATATTGGTCTGAAAAGCAATATCTTCAATTGCCTTGGCAATCTTTGTTATTTCCTGGGCATTGGCGCTGATATTGTCCATTGCGCCGGAAAGCGATGTCATCCGCTCATTTGCCTCCTGCACGCATTGGACGATTTCTTCCGTCTTGGTACGCGTCTGACCGCTGTGCTCAGAAACTTTTGCAATCCGCTCTTTTACGTTGGATACTTCGCAAACCAGCTCTTCCGTAGACTGATTCTGTTCCAACGACGCATGGTGCAATTGGCCAGACTGCTCTTTTAACTCTTCCGCCATACCTGCAAGACGTACTGCGGCAGAACGAAATCCTGCGATTGTTTCATTCATAGACTGGAGAATCGTCCCCAGGCTTGCCCGGATCAACGCAAAATCTCCTTTATAATCTACCTGCGGTTTTACGCGCAGATTGCCGTCTGCAACCTGCGTAAGCACCTGCCGGATATCCGATATGTAACGATTGACGCTTTGTACGGTATCGTCCAGCGTTTCCGTCAACACTTCCAGCTCGTCTTTGGATCGAGCATGCTCCACCTCGGTATGCAGATCGCCTTCGGACAATGCCAGCATTCGTCCGGTTACGCTTTTCACCGGACGGGAAATCGACCGTGCCAGCTGAAGAACAAGCAGCATAGATACGACCAAAACCGCCAGCGTGGCCAAAACCGCTACCAGCATTGCTCCGTAAATCTTGCTGTTATAATCTGATTTTGGAATCTGGATCACAAGCGACCACTGTGTTCCGCGAACCGGCGAAAACGCCGCCAGAATATTCTGACCGTCCACTAAAAATTCTGCCGCCCCTGTCTCTCCGGTTGTCACACCGTCAAGCGCCTCTGCGTTTCCGCCGCTGACCTGCTCTAACGTATTTTGTTCCAGCGCATGCGTCTCATCCGGATGCGCAGTCACAACCCCCTCTCGGTTAACCATGTACGCCATACCGTGTTTTCCCAGGTTAATACTTCCGATCACGTCATCCAATGCATCGTATTTGTAAACTCCCACTACATACAACGCGGTTTCTTCGCCGTCTTTAACCGGCATTCCCATTGTAATTCCAAGATTTTTCTGAACAATGGTAGAAGAATCCGTAGTCAGATTATCCGTCTCTTTTAAATAAGAAAAAAAAGTCTCATTCAGTTCCTCCGGCGCATCGCCGATTCCCTGGATCAGCTTACCGTTTAAATCATACAGAGCAATGGTATACAGTTCATACACCTCTGCCGCTTCTTCCAGAACTTCATTCCGGCTGGCTGCAGCCGTTTCTTTGTTTTCGGGATTCATACGGTAATCTCCCGCAATCTTCATCATCCGGTCTGCCAGCATATGGATATTGGCTTCCACGGTTTTCGCAGACTGACGTGCCATCGGCTGCAACGTATCCAGTAAAATATTATTTGCCAGAAACTGCATCGCCATTGCCATGATCCCGCAGCATACTACGACCAAAATCAAAATATTAATCATCGTACTTCTTAATATCTTCCAATTAAGACTTCGTTTGATTCCCCGCCGAGGGGCGTTTACTTTCTTTTCAGCCACTGTATGTCTCTCCTTTTCCTGTCATTATTTTAGCTCAGATTTTATTGCGATTATCCTTAAAAAAATACTGCGTGGGCATACTACACCGGCCTGACGGAAAACATGTAGTCTTTTGCCGCTCCCTGCGCCAGAAATTGTACATATTTTTTTTCTTCCATATTAGTATTCGGCACCTGATCCAAAGTTCCGGCACACCATGGTTCTATACATAGAAACGGCGCACCTTTTTTGATCGGCGTCCAAAACGCCACTGATAAATAATCCGGAAAATCAAACCGAATTCCTTTTTCCGACTTCTGATGTACCAGCTTTACGGTATGTTCTTTAAAATCCTCAAATAAAATGGCGTCATTGTCAAACATCGGATAATTCAGATGTACGTCTTCCTTATCTTCATCTTCAAAATGGAGCATATATTCTTCAAACGATTCTCCCTCTTCCATCGGACAGAAGAATCCCGGATGTCCGCCGATCAGAAACGGCATTTCTTCCGTTCCCTGGTTGGAAACACCGTAAATAACTTCCAGAGCTTCCTCGTTTAACCGGAACGTAACGGTAAAAACAAACGAATAAGGATAAACGGCAAGCGTAGATGCATCCGCCTTTGTCTGAAGCACAACATAGTCTTCGCCCTGCCTGGCAACTTCAAACTCCCGGTCTTTTACAAACCCATGGCGTGGAATTGCAAAAGCGGTTCCGCGAATGCCGACCGTTTCCGGAACGGGTCCGACATATGGGAAAAGGACAGGCGAACACTTTGCCCAATATGCAGGATCTTTCTGCCACATATATTCCTTTCCCGAAGCCGTCTGATAAGACAGAAGCTCTGCCCCAAACGTCTGACAAACTGCGGATGCAAACTTGTTTTTCACGGTAATGTTCATACTAACCCCTCCTGTAGTTATTTATTCTAAGTGTACGCCCGGCCTGCGGATGCGCCGCAAAAAACGGCAGCTCTGCCTGCCGGAAGCCAGGTAAATTATAACATTTTCTTTTGTAAAATGCCATACCGGCGTATTCTTTATTGACAGAATTCCAAGAAAATGATAGCGTTAAAAGAAAAAAGGAGACCAAGAAAAATGACTGAAACCACCATTCCTTACAAAATCTATCTCAACGAACATGAGATGCCGACGAAATGGTACAATGTCCGTGCAGATATGAAACATAAACCGGCTCCCCTCCTTAACCCGGGCACACACCAGCCGATGACCGTGGAAGAACTTTCCGGCGTCTTCTGTACGGAACTGGCAAAACAGGAGCTGGACGATACGACTCCCTATATTGACATTCCGGAAGAAATCATAAAATTTTATAAAATGTACCGCCCTTCTCCGTTAGTCCGCGCATACTGCCTAGAGGAAAAATTAAAGACTCCGGCAAAAATCTACTACAAATTCGAGGGCAACAACACAAGCGGAAGCCATAAACTCAACTCAGCGATCGCTCAGGCTTATTATGCAAAACAGCAGGGCTTAAAAGGCGTCACCACAGAGACCGGAGCCGGACAATGGGGCACGGCGCTGTCCATGGCATGTTCTTATTTTGACCTGGACTGTAAAGTCTATATGGTAAAAGTTTCCTATGAACAAAAACCGTTCCGCCGGGAAGTCATGCGGACCTACGGTGCAAGCGTAACGCCCTCCCCGTCGGAAACGACAGAAGTGGGACGCAGGATCCTCGCAGAACATCCGGGAACATCCGGAAGCCTCGGCTGCGCAATTTCAGAAGCCGTAGAAGCTGCGGTAAGCGCAGAAGGCTACCGCTATGTACTCGGAAGCGTATTAAATCAGGTTCTTCTGCATCAGTCCGTGATCGGTCTCGAAACAAAAGCCGCGCTTGACAAATACGGCATTGTACCGGATCTGATCATCGGCTGCGCCGGAGGCGGTTCCAATCTGGGCGGTTTGATTTCCCCGTTTATGGGCGAAAAACTCCGCGGCGAACGGGACTATCATTTTATCGCGGTTGAACCGGCATCCTGTCCGAGCTTTACCAGGGGAAAATTTGCATACGATTTCTGCGATACCGGAAAAGTATGTCCGCTTGCAAAAATGTATACATTAGGAAGCGGCTTTATTCCCTCTGCAAACCACGCGGGCGGCTTAAGATATCACGGAATGAGCACCACCCTTTCCCAGCTGTATGATGACGGGCTGATGGAAGCGCGTACCGTAGAACAGACCTCTGTATTTGAAGCAGCAGAACAGTTCGCAAGAGTAGAAGGCATCCTTCCGGCTCCGGAAAGCTCCCACGCGATCCGCGTTGCCATTGACGAAGCCTTAAAATGCAAAGAAACCGGAGAAGAAAAGACCATCGTATTCGGATTAACCGGAACCGGATATTTTGATATGGTCGCTTACGAAAAATACAACAACGGAGAAATGGAAGACTACATCCCGACAGACGAAGATTTACAGCCGGGCTTTGATTCTCTTCCAAAATTCTAATCTGCTGCCCCGCCCCGCAGTTCCTGCGCCGGGTTAACGATACGGCAGACATATCCCGGGAAGGAACCCGATCGAACAAAGACGGTTCCTTCCTTTTTCTTTTCCCAGGATTTAATCAAAAAATGCTTTTCCACAGGTTAAAGAGCGGAAAATATAATCGAAATTTACTTATAGAATAAAGCAGCCAGTTATTTTTAAGAAACGGAGTACCAGACCTATGAAAGATATCCGCATTATTACAGGAAAACCCATCATTCCGCCCCCGGATACGGTAAATGCCCTTTTTGCCGGCACGCATACGGCGCCGGATGTATCGGGTATCACAGAACTTTATGACCGGCTTCTGCCGAAACTGAAAATACACACGCTTCCAAAAGCCGCTTTGTGCATACAGGAGCGGAAAAATATACTGCATTCGGATCATTATAATCCTGACGCTCTTCTGCTTTGCGCCATGCTCACCATCGGAAGCAGTATCCAACGCCTAATCGACCGTTATGCCGCAGACGGAGATCCGCTCGCCGCTTCTCTTCTGAACGCAATGGCAGACAGCTGCCTGTTTGCATGGGAAGAACAGCTCCACTCTGCCATGCTGACACTCTGCCGGGAAAAAAACTGCGGCATTTTAAGGCGGCTGGAACTTCCTTCTGACCTTCCCATGCACACACAGAAAGCTGTTTTTGAAGCTTTGGATGCAGACCGTACCCTGGGTCTCTCCCTCACGGAAGGTTATATGCTCTCACCCGAAAAATCTATGAGCCTTATCTTTGAACTGGACGAACTTGCCCCAAAAAAAGTGCCGAGACATGACTGCGGCAAGTGCCGTCATCCCCGGTGCGGCTTCCATTCTTCCGTAAATTTGCAGATCGAGCAAATCCGGACGGACGGAACGCATACGAGTCCCCGTACCATTTCCTGCAAAAAAGGAAGCCGTCTGTTTGATGTCCTGCAAGAACACCGGATACCGATTTCGGCGGACTGCGGCGGAGCGGGAACCTGCGGTAAATGCGGCGTAACTGTCCGATCCGGCAGCGTCGGCGTCTCTCCCGAAGATAAGCTCATATTTTCCGAAGCAGAATTAAACCAGGGTATGCGGCTCGCCTGCAGCATTCGACTGGAACACGACCTGTCCGTCCTCATACCCCAGGCAGAAGAAACGGCATTTCAAATTCTAAAAGGGCGCACCTCTTACGTACCTCTTGCCGAACAAGCCCGATATGCTCCAGGCAGCTACGGAATTGCCATAGATATCGGAACGACAACGATCGCTTTTGCCCTTTTGGATCTGCACACCGGAATCTGCGCAGCTTCCCATACAGCCATAAATTCCTGCCGCGCCTTCGGCACAGACGTCATTCGCCGGATACAAGCTTCCAACGAAGGAAAAAAAGATCAACTGCAGAAAACCATACAAAAAGACCTGCTGCGGGGCATCGACGCGCTGTTGAACCAGTGCCCGGCACAAACCATTCGACTGCAGAAAATTGTAATTGCGGCAAATACCGTAATGCTTCATCTGCTGCGGGGGTATTCCTGCGAAGGATTCTGCCGCTATCCCTTTTCTCCCGTAACCCTCGAACGAGAGGTCCTTTCTTTTACGGAAGCCTTCGGCGCCTCTTTTGATGCAGGTACGCCGGACGTTATTTTGCTGCCGGGTATCTCCGCGTTTGTCGGAGCCGATATCACCGCCGGACTCTCTACGTTAAGCACACGGGCGCGAAACGGCTCCTGTCTGTTTTTGGATCTCGGTACGAACGGCGAACTGGCGCTGTTTGACAATCACCGCCTTTTTACCGCTTCCACAGCCGCCGGCCCCGTATTTGAAGGCGGCAATATCCGATGGGGTACCGGAAGCATCCCCGGCGCCATTGCAAACGTCTCCATAGGGGAAGAAGGGCCAAGCGTCTGCACGGTCGCAGACATGCCTCCAATCGGAATCTGCGGCACAGGCGTAATCGAAACGGTTTCCGAACTTCTTTCGGCAGAGATCATAGACAAGACCGGAAAGCTTAAGGAAGCATATTTTGAAAAAGGTTACCCGCTTGCCAATACAATGAGCGGCAAAACAATTCTTTTTACCCAGCGCGATATCCGCGAAGTCCAGATGGCGAAAGCAGCCATCCGCGCCGGCATCGAAATTCTGCTGCTGACAGCCGGCATATCCTGTGATAAAATCGAACAGGTTTTTCTTGCCGGAGGCTTCGGATACTATTTGAATATTCCAAAAGCCGCTTCCGTCGGTATCCTTCCGAAAAAACTTGTTTCTAAAACCACAGCCGCCGGAAATACCTCCTTAACGGGCGCCCTTTTCTATCTCGCAAAACAGACAGACGCCGTTCTCTCCGAACTGGCCGCAGACGCCGTCGATGTTCCTCTGGCAGCCGACAAACATTTTCAGGAACTCTATTTGTCCCATATGGAATTTGAAAAAATTACTTGACCTGTCGTAGTAATTGTGCTACGCTGTATTCATCAAATTACTACGACAGTCGTAATACCAGAGAAAGGAGACGCCGTATATGATAAGCAGCGACGGTATACGCGGCTACAATGATATGATTATCCTGCGGCTGATCTTAGAAGAGCCGTCCTACGGATATGAAATTTCAAAAGCAATCAAAGAAAAAAGCCGCGGCAAATATATCATCAAAGAGACCACCCTCTATTCGGCATTTACAAGGCTCGAAAAAAACGGTTATATCGAATCTTTTTTCGGAAACAAAACAAACGGAAAACGGCGGACTTACTATCGAATCACAGATTCGGGGCGCAGCTATTATCAGGAAAAATGCGCCGAATGGGATTTGACAAAAGAAGTCGTAGAAAAATTCAGGCAATAGGAGGCGCTTATTTATGGAGACAATCATCAGTTACATCGACAACCTGTTTCGGAATTATCCCAACACTTTGCAGCTGCAAAAAGCAAGAGACGAACTTTTTGGCATTATGGAGGATAAATACCATGAATTAAAAGCGGAGGGCAAATCCGAAAATGAAGCCATTGGCATCGTAATTTCCGAATTCGGCAGCATGGAAGAAATTGCAGCCGATCTCGGATTGGATCCGAAATCATCCGCAGCGAATGACGACGCATTGGATCTGGAAGAAGAAAAAAATCTGACGCTGGCACAGGCGCAGGAATACGCCAAAGCGCAGGAAACGTTTGGATTAAAAATCGCCGCAGGCGTCGCCCTGTGCATTCTATCTCCGATTCCCGCCTGCATCATGAACGCTTTAGAAGAAGGCGGATTTTTGGCCCATCGTATCGGCGATGCAATCGGCGGAATTTCTATGTTCCTGATTGTGGCGGTTGCCGTGGGTATTTTCATTCTCGGCAGTATCTCCAATCAGCGCTATGAAGAATTCAAGAAAAAACATCTTTTGCTGGACGCCGCCGCGCAAACCGCTTTGTCGCAGGATTTTGAAGATTACTCCCATACATTCGGCAAAATGGTATCCGGCGGAATAATCTTATGTATCGTAAGCGTCGTTCCAGTCATCCTTTTTGACAGCCTGTTTTCGTATACTTCGCTGCATTGGATCAGCGAATTATCCGGCGCATCTTTGTTTGCCCTGGTAGCTGGCGGCGTATTTTTACTTATTTTTGCCGGCGTAAAACACAGCGCTTACGAACTGCTGCTCAAAAAAAAGCCCTCCATGTCCCTTCGCGAAAAAAAGAAAAAAGACCGTAGGATTTCCATTCTGGCATCCATTTACTGGCCCATCATTACGGCAGTCTATCTTACGGTAAGTTTTTTTACGATGCAGTGGGGCATGACCTGGATCATCTGGCCGGTATCCGGGCTGATCTTCGGCAGTATCAGCGCAGTCGTCTCTCTGACACAGGAAAAAGATCCGCACAATATGCGGCAATGATCCGCAGTATACGGAAGGAAAACAGAACCTGATGCACGGGTTCTGTTTTTTTGATAAAAACAGTTGACATATGCGTTTTAACTGTATATACTGTCTATATACAGAAAGGCGGTTAGGAACATGGATATTATTATTAAAAACTCCAGCAGCCAGCCCATTTACGAACAGATTTATTCTCAGATCAAGGATATGATCTTAAACGGCTCCCTGACCGAAGGTGAAATGCTTCCGTCGATCCGGGGACTTGCAAAAGATCTTCGAATCAGCGTAATTACCACAAAGCGCGCCTACGACGAACTGGAGCGGGAAGGTTTTGTCCATACGGTAGGCGGCAAAGGCTGTTTTGTCGCGGGTACCAACCGGGAACTGATCCGGGAAGAAAATCTGAAAAAAATCGAGGCGCATATCCGGGAAATCCGCAGGCTGGCAAGAAGCTGCGGCCTTTCCGAAGATGAACTGCTGGAAATTTTTCGCATATTGGAGGTAGAAGAATGAACGCAATTGAAATGAAGCATGTGACAAAATCCTACGCATCGTTTCGCTTAAACGATGTCAGTCTCTCACTTCCTTCCGGATGTATTATGGGACTTGTCGGGGAAAACGGCGCAGGCAAAAGCACAACGATACAGCTGATCATGAATACGGTACAAAAAGAAACCGGAGAAATCCTCGTACTGGGCAAAAACAACACGTCTGAAGATTTTAAGCAGGTGAAAGAAGACATCGGCATCGTTCTGGACGAAGCCTACTATCCCGAAGTGTTAAGCCCGGCAAATGTCAGCCGCATTATGCGGCACACCTACCGCAACTGGCAGGAGGATCGCTTTTATGATTACCTCAAACAGTTTGGTCTGCCGGAAAAGAAAAAATTCAAAGAATTTTCCAGAGGCATGAAAATGAAACTCGCCATCGCCGTGGCGCTGTCCCATCAGCCGAAACTTTTGATTCTGGACGAGGCCACCAGCGGGCTGGATCCCGTTATCCGGGATGAAATACTGGAGATCTTCAACGATTTTACGAGAGACGAATCGCACTCCGTATTACTCTCTTCCCATATCATCAGCGATCTGGAAAAAATCTGCGACTACATTGCTTATCTGCATCACGGCAGCTTACTGTTTTGCGAAGAAAAAGATGTTTTGCTGGAAGAATACGGTATTCTGCATACCACAAGCAGCCAGGCGCTTCATGTGCCGCAGGAAGCCGTTTTAGGCAGGCGGGAAGGTAAATATGCTACAGAGCTTTTTGTCCGGCGGAGCCGTATTTCAGACGCCTTTGACGTAGAAAAAGCCGGAATTGAAGATATTATGCTGTTTTTCGCCAAAAAGGAGGGCTAAGTTATGAGAGGTTTACTGATCAAAGACGCTTATACCATGATCAAAGAAACGAAACTGTTTTTGATATTTGCCGTTATCATATCCTTTATCCAAAATGACTTTCTGTTTTCCTATGCCATTTTTTACTCGGCGATGCTGCCGCTTACCGCATTGTCCTACGACGAGCGCTCCAAGTGGAACAAACTTGCGGATATGCTGCCCTATTCGGCAAAAGATATTGTGGGCAGTAAATATATCATCGGGTATCTTTGTGTTTTCTGTATGTCTTTTTTGGTTTTCTGCGGTAAGATACTGTTTACAGGCTTAAATCACCCCATGCCAGGCGCCGAAGACTGGATGGTACTCCTTGGCGTCGCCTGTGCGTCTACGATTATCCAGTCTGTAAATCTTCCGTTTATGTTCTGGATCGGCGTGGAGAGGGGCCGTTACCTGTTTATTCTGTTCTCCGTTACCGCAATCATCGCCTCCCTCACATGTCTGGAACATATGGATTTGACCCGGATACAGATTACCCCCGGGGTCTTACTGTCCGGCATACTGACATTTACGATCGTATGCAACCTGATTTCCTTTCTCGTTTCCAAACGCATCTATCAAAAAAAATCATAAACTCTGCAGTATCAAAAAAACACCCGGCAGGCTTTTCCTTTCAAGCCCGCCGGGTCTTATCTTTTTTCTTTTTATTTTTTCCGTACAGGGAAAACACTCTTCCCGTTTCGATATAGAGAGGTCTTTTATCTTCCGGAATTGCCCGGTAAATATTGACCAAATGGCGTTCTTCTGCGTTATAGGGAATAGTGATCGGATCTCGTACAGAGGTCAGGCCATAAATGTAATCTGTCGTTGTATGAAAATAAGACGCAATTCGGATCACCGTTTTGGCATCCGGCTGCCTGCGGTTTTTCACATAACCGCTTAACGTGGAATCCGAAATATTCAGCGCCTTTGCCAGCTCTTTTTGTGAGATCCTTTCCTGATCCAGCAGATTACGCAATTGTCTTCCGATGTCCAAACATATTCCCCCTCTCTGACGAGAGTCATTTTAAAGCAAGGCTGTATCTGGCACCCTGGAAATATGCAAAATGCGAATAATAACTATTCGTACCGAACACACTACGCACAACGCGGATTGAATGCTCATTTATGAAATTATCTGAATTTTATAACCACCCTCCGTCAAAACGAATGACCTGCCCGGTCAAATAAGACGGTGCCAAAACCAACTGACAGAGAAACGCGGCAACTTCTTCCGGTTTTGCAAAATAACCTGCCGGTATTTCATTTTCCAGGGATTTTCGTTCCGAAAGATCTAATGCAGCATTCATATCTGTATCTATTACGCCGCAGGCAACGGCATTGACCTGTATATTGCTGGGGGCAAGTTCTTTTGCCAACGCCCTCGTCAGCGCGTTGACGCCTCCCTTCGCCGCCGAATAAGCCGCTTCACAGGATGCGCCGGAAATCCCCCATACGGAAGAAATATTGATAATCTTGCCTTCCTTCTGCGATATCATATAAGGAACGGCGCATTTACAGCAGGAAAAAACCGACGTAAGATTTGTATGCAGCATGCGCTCCCATTCCTCATAGTGCATCTCGCTCAACAGACCGATATAAGAAATCCCGGCATTGTTGATCAAAATATCGACTCCCTGGCAGAATTCCCTGACTTTTTCAAACATTTCACAGACAAACGCATAGCTGGCGATATCTCCGCAGCAGCAAAGCGTTTGAATATGAAAATCTTCTTCCAGTTCCAGAGAAAACCGCCTGAGTTCTTTTTCCGAATGAATACAGTTTAATACAAGGTCATACCCTGCTTTGGCAAATGCCGCCGCGGCGGCGCGCCCGATTCCCCTGGAAGCTCCTGTGATCAATACGGTTTTTCGCTTCATAGGCTTCCCCCCTGATAATTATTTTCCAAACAAAACGGCAGCGAAGATTCTTAACCCTCGCTGCCGCCCCCGTCTGTTACACGTTGCTTTTTGCCCTTTTTTATCGATTAGAGTCTCTTTAACAATTCCTCTCTGGCCGCTTCATAACCCGGCTTGCCAAGCAATGCAAACATATTCTTTTTATAACTTTCCACGCCCGGCTGATTAAACGGATTCACACCCAGCAGATACCCGCTGACGCCGACCGCAAATTCAAAGAAATAGAACAATTCACCCAGATAAAATTCGTTCTGTTCGGGAATTTTAATCATCAGATTCGGCACGCTGCCGTCGGTATGCGCAAGAATCGTTCCGTTCATTGCGTTCTTATTGACAAAATCCATATCTTTGCCCGCAAGGTAATTTAAACCGTCCAAATCTGCCGCCTCTTCTTCGATCACGACATTTCCTCTGGCATTCTCAATACTCATTACGGTTTCAAACAGATTTCTGGCGCCGTCCTGGATAAACTGCCCCATCGAATGCAGATCTGTCGTAAGGTCAACGGATGCCGGGAAAATTCCTTTCTGATCCTTTCCTTCGCTCTCGCCGTACAGCTGTTTCCACCATTCGGATACATAATGAAGACACGGCTCATAATTGGCAAGCACTTCGATCTCTTTGCCTTTTCTCAGCAGGATATTGCGGATCGCAGCGTATTTTAACGCGTCGTTTTCTTCAAATTTCTGCTCGATTGCCAGTTTCCTTCCTTCTGCCGCGCCTGCCATCAGCTGGTCGATATCCGCGCCGCTGACTGCGATCGGAAGCAGTCCGACTGCTGTCAGGACAGAAAACCGTCCGCCGATATCGTCCGGTACGACAAACGTTTCATATCCCTCTTCCGTTGCAAGCTTCTTCAATGCGCCCCTTTCTTTATCTGTGGTCGCATAGATACGCTTTGCCGCTTCTGCTTTCCCGTATTTTTCTTCCAGTTTTTTCTTAAAGATACGGAACGCAATTGCCGGTTCCGTCGTAGTTCCGGATTTTGAGATTACGTTGACAGAGAAATCCCGATCCGCCACTACATCCAAAAGCCCTTCCAGATACGCGCCGCTGATACTGTTTCCCGCATAGTAAATTTCCGGCGTTTTCCTTTTTTCTGCGGAGAGGTTGTTATAAAATCCATGCCGTAAAAATTCAATCGCAGCCCGGGCTCCCAAATACGAACCGCCGATTCCGATTACAATGAGCACCTGCGAATCCGACTGAATTTTCTGCGCCGCCTTTTTTATCCGTTCAAATTCATCCTTGTCGTAATCCACCGGAAGATCGATCCATCCTACAAAATCGTTCCCGGCGCCGCTTTTTGATACAAGCTGCTCCTTTGCATCCTCTGTCAATTTGCCCATATAGCCGACTTCTTCTTCACTGATAAATCCGGCTGCTTTTGAATAATCCAAAACAACTTTACTCATGATGAACGCTCCTTTATCTATAAAATCCAGTATTTTGCAGTTACTATTTTAGCAAACACTTCTCCTTTGTTCAAGACCTAAAAAACTTCTGAAATGACATCCATCAAAAGCTTGATATCCTCTGTTTCCCTGTCTTCTCCCTGCTCCATTCTTTCTTCACTCGTCTGATACACAGGGATCTGTGTACCTTCTTCCGAATCTTTTGGCGCCTCTGCCGCCTCCGGTACATCTTCCGTTAAGATCACGTCGAAATATTTCCGGATCTTTTTACAGATTTTATGTACTTCTCTTCTCGTTCTCGTCACCTGAATCAATACCAAAAGCAATAATAAGATAACGGCAGTTCCGGCAATAACCGCCGTCAATACCGGATTTTCTCTGATGTACAGTACGATCTCATCCTGCAGCATAACGATGCCTCCCTCTTTTTTCTTTACTTCCGAATTTCTCTGCACGCAGGCTCTCTGCTGTTGCGATCCCTGCCAATGCTTTCGGATGTATCTTTATTATAGAAAAAAAAGGTGGACAAGAAAAGAGTCCGATTCCATATTTTCGTCGCAAGTTCTGACATCTTATATGGAGAGAACCCCTGTATTTACAATTTATCATCCGATTTCTGTCAGTCTATGTCTTCTTTGGGAATAATATAGCCGGAAAAACAGCAGCCGATCGTTTCGTCCACCGCAAGAAAACGGTAGTTGGATTTGGTTAATACAATATCGCTCACTACGCCAACGGAAGTAATGTCATTTTTACTGCAGATCCAATAAATCCTGCTGTTTCCCGGAGTCAAATTCAGGATTTTATGGTTCCAGTCCTCGCCGCTTCCGCAATTCGGAACGCTCACACCTCGGATTCGAAACCGGAACCGAAAGAATCTGGCTGCAATTTCCGAAAGGTATCGGTTCAAATTGACATTTCCTAGCATGAAAATTCCAAATCTGGATACCCATCTGTCTTTTTCTGTTTGAGACCGTATCATATCATAATCTTTCTGGTAGATACAGCTCACCGTACACATACATCGGTCGTCTCCCCTGCATCTGACCCGTAAGCTTCTGCATTCTTCTCCGACACTTTCCTTTTCCGTCATAAAAATATCATTTTCTTCGGGATTTGCATATAATGGTCCTGCATACATCGCCAACGTAGTTGCGGGAGAACTTCCAAACTTGCTCAAATACTCCGACAACAACCGTTTCATATGACTGATATAATCCTCATGAATATTTTCCGACAGCTCGTCAATATTTTCCATGTGGCTGAAATAATCTCTGGTAAAATTGGACACAATGCGAATGTCCAGCCCATACACGCCAAAATAAAACAACCAGCCGTTTTCGACGATATACCCCGCACGTACAACGGGAACCGCATATCCTTCCATTTCCTGAACCAACTGCAGCGATTTTGGGTCTACACGTTCAAAATGAACGCCGTGTTCCAATTCTTCCGGCTCACGGTCAATCAGAGCCCCGTTTCCGTACAGAAAATATATCCTTCCGATTTGATATTCTTTCAGAAAGCAGTAGGGATCCTGCAGAAATCGTATCGCTTCTTTCTCTGCCACCCTTTTGTCTTTTAATTCTTCTACCAAAACCAGCCGCTGAATCGGCGCCAGATACGGTAAAATCACTTTTTTAATCCGATGATGTTTGACGATCCCGATCAGTTGTATAATATCCTGTACCGTATAACCTCCCATGACCAAAAGATCGATCTGTTCCGGAATCCCGTCGCCTTGCGCAAAAAGTTTTGTGCTTCTGGACTGCGCCCCGTTCCGGCAGTAACTTCCGACCATGTAGATATAAGTGGTCATATTCTGCTTTTCTTTATCATAAATACTGCCCGTATGCAGTAATTCCCCGTCCAGGCTCTCAAATAAATACCGAAAATATTTTCCACGCATATTTCCTGCGTCTTCCTTTCTTTACGTATCATATCCTTATTTTAAAGTATCTTTCGGTTTTTACAAGTCTTTTCTTGACATTTTGGAACAGGAGTATAATATAGTTAAATATCAGCAAGAAAGGCAACAGGTAATCCATTATGAAAAAAATTATTTTAACCGGCGGCGGCACTGCCGGTCACGTTACTCCGAATATCGCCCTGCTCCCGGCTCTCAAAGAAGCGGACTACGATATTCGTTACATCGGCTCGTACCGCGGCATGGAAAAAGAACTGATCGAGGCGGCGGGCATTCCGTACTACGGAATTTCTGCCGGAAAACTCCGCCGCTATCTGGATTTAAAAAATATCTCCGACCCGTTCAAAGTATTAAAAGGTCTCGGCCAGGCAATCCGCCTGCTGCACAAATTAAAACCGGACATTATATTTTCCAAAGGCGGCTTCGTCTCGGTACCGGTCGTTTTGGCAGCCAGATTCTGTAAAATCCCTGCTATTATCCATGAATCCGACCTTACGCCGGGGCTCGCCAATAAAATCGCCATACCTGCAGCCCGAAAAGTCTGCTGCAACTTTCCGGAAACACTAAAATATCTTCCAAAGGATAAAGCTGTTTTGACCGGCTCCCCGATCCGTCAGGAGCTTTTATCGGGAAATCCCGAACACGCACGTTCGTACTGCCGCTTTCGTACCGATCGGCCGGTACTTTTAACAATCGGAGGCAGCAGCGGTTCCAAAGTAATTAACGAAACAATCCGTGCACAGCTTCCTGCACTGTTGAAAAAATATCAGGTCATCCATCTGTGCGGCAAAGGAAATCTTGACGACCGTCTGATTTCTACCGAAGGTTATGCGCAATTTGAATACATCAGCCAACAGCTGAAAGATATGTTTGCATTGGCGGACATCGTCATTTCCCGCGCAGGCGCAAACGCAATCTGTGAACTGCTCGCTCTGCGCAAACCGAATATCCTGATTCCGCTTTCTGCCGCCGCCAGCAGAGGCGATCAGATCTTAAACGCAAAATCATTTGAAAAACAGGGATTTTCCTATGTAATCGAAGAAGAAAATCTCTCTCCGAACAGCCTTCTGCAGGCCATAGAAACCGTTTCTGCCAAAAAAGCTTCTTATCGTTCGGCAATGGCAGAAAGCGGTCAGATGGATTCCATTCAGACAATTCTTAATCTAATCGAAAAGGAGCTTGCGCGCTAGCGCAGCTCCTGACAGATTTCTTTCATCTCTTCTTCTGTAAACGTCTCATGATTCCAGATCAGGATATCCTTATTTTTCATATGCTGATATCTTGGAATCAAATGCAGATGGAAATGAAATACCGTCTGTCCGGCCGCTTCCCCATTATTCTGCACTAAATTAAAGCCGTCGCACCCAAGTTTCGCCGTCATATCGGCGGCCATTCTTTTGGCAAGCTTCATTGCTTCCCCCGCAACGGTTTCATCTATTTGATACAGGTCTTTATAATGCTCTTTCGGAAGAATCAGCGCATGCCCCTTAGATGCCGGCGCAGCATCTAAAATCACACGGAATGTATCGTCTTCATAAATCGTATGGGACGGGATCTCTCCCGATGCAAGTTTACAGAATATGCAATTCTCTTCTTTCATATCATCTACTCCTTTTTTCTGTCGAATTTTGTATTATTCCTTATATTGTAACAATATTTTGAATATGTTATACTGATTATGGGACTTCTGGCGCATACTACTGGAGGCATTTATATGACAAATCAAGATTATGAAAAAATCTTTCATGAAATAAAAAATAACATTACTTTTATCAACAGCTCGCTGCAGCTGGTAGAAAAATCACATCCCGAAATAAAATCGTATCCGCACTGGGAAGATTCTATTCAGGAACTTTCCTCCTTAAAACAGATGCTGATCGAACTGTCCTCTGCCCGGCTGTGCAATGACTTAAATACAGAGAAAATATCCCTTGAAATTTTCCTGCCGGAGCTGATCCGGTCCTTTTTATCTCTGTTTGATTCCGACTCGTTTCATTGCCGAATCGCGTTAGAGCCTTCTCTTCCGCAGTTGTACATCGACCCGCACCGTTTTAAACGCGCGCTTTTTAATCTGGTCAAAAATTCTTACGAAGCAATGAACGGAACCGGAACCATCCGGCTCAACGGATGTATCAGCGGCTCTTTTATCCGCCTGGACTTGATCGACTGCGGCGGAGGAATTGCATCGGAATACCTTCCGAAACTGTTCTCTCCGTTTGAGACGACCAAAGAAGGCGGTACGGGACTTGGTCTTTTGATCAGCAAACAGATGATCGAAGCGCACGGCGGAAAACTCCTTGTAGATTCCAGACCCGGAGACGGCTGTACGTTTTCCATATATCTTCCCTGCGGCTGATTCTGCAAAACCTGTCCCTGCGTTTATTTCATATCAAAATTAAACACCGTATCGAGCATGCGCAGCGTCTTAAAATTCCCTTTTGCCGTCATAGTTCCCGTCATAAATGCCCGCTGAAACGTCATTCTTCCGTTGACAATACTGCTCATAACGTCAAGGCTCAACTTTGCATATACGTCAATATTTTCCCGGTTCCCGTACGCACAGGTCAGCTCTCGCTCACCCACATCCAGTAACAGCGGCTGTTTTTTGCCCTCGATCATAAATAAATACGACGCCTGAAAACCTTCCTGCGGAATAAAATGACTTTCAAATTCCTTAACAAACATTTTATCTTCCTCTTCACTGCTTTTCCCGAGAATATCTTTAAACATGGAAGCCAGCTCTTCAATATCTTCCTTTTGTTTTTTGACATACGTATCGTCGGATACATACTTGGACAGCTGTTCGCTTTCCTGCGGCGTTAAATCCATAGACTGCGTACGCAGCACCGTCTGTTTCATCGCCTGGTTGCTGCTGGGAAGCGCTTTGATTTTCTGGGAAATCGAACGGTAAAGGTCTTCCGCCTTTTTCTCAATGATCAGCGTATATTCCTGATTCATCTCAAAGCTCACAAGATCCTCCACATATCCGCAAAGACCGCTGCAGGGCTGTCCGCCGAGGATTACCCATGCATTTTCCAACGTCATCACGCCTTCCCTCTCCCCGTAGCTGGTAGACATTACGATCGGCTGCATATACAAAGAACTGATCAGTTCCTTGTCGCCGTACAGCCAGCATGCGTCTAAAAACTGCTGCATGTAGCCGCCGATGCCAAGCCATTCCACCGTAGTTGCCAGAATAATCCCGTCTGCCTCCTTAAACGTATGGGGGAGCGTATAAATTTCGCTTTTATGTTCAAATATATTAAACCGTTCTACGGAAACACGAAGCTCCTTTAACACATCTTCCATTTTCCCCAGCACGTATAGTGTAGGATCGTCCAGTAATCCCCTTCCGCCGTAATATATATTGATTTTCATTGCAACCTCCATCCAAAGATTTTTCCATATTCAAAAGGTATCTCCCAGGAAATCAGTCTATTACAGTCTTGTTTTGACAGACACACTTTCACTGTATAGTATATGGTTTTTTGCGTATAAAATCAATGGCTTTTGAAATCAGCGAAACAATACATCCCAACAGGAATCCTCCCAAAAGCCCTCCGATATGTCCCCAGTTATCCACGTCTGCCGACGTAAAGCCATAATACAGGCTAAGCGCCGCCATGCCGAGCAGTCCCCGGACCGATAACCCTTCCACTTTTCCTTTATGCCAAAGCGCCCATGCGATCAATGCACCGACGATTCCGAATACAGCCCCTGATGCGCCTGCCGAAACGGCAAACTCTCCCGTCCGAACCTCCTGATACAGAGAAAGAAAGCTCCCGCACAGACCGGAAAGGATATAAAGCAATCCATACGGAATACTGCCCATGACATACTCCAGCCGCATTCCCATCAATCCCAACATCAGCATATTGTTGATCAGATGATCCGCACCGAAATGGAGAAACATACAGCTGAACATCCGCTGCCATTCTCCCCGTTCTATCAGGTACGGGGTATATGCGGCGCCGCAGCGCAGCATATATTCTGTGTCCTGCGTATCGCCGCAGATCTCTAACACAAGCCAGATTCCTATATTTATACCGATCAAAATCACCGTTACCACCGGAAGTTTTCTTTGTGTGTCTTTCTCCATGGAATACCCCTGTCTTTTTCATATTCCATTTTATTATAAGGCATGCCGGGATTTTTTCAAGTCTTTATACAAATCGGTAACGTTCTTTTGCAAACAGGATTTTATCGTTTTTCTCCAATTTTACCTTTTCTTTATAATGAAGCGGCGTACCGTTCCGCGAGGTTCCGTTGGTAGAGTTCATATCTTCCAGATAATAGTCTTCCCCCTCTTTTGTAATTCTTGCATGAATTCTGCTGACCGTATCCGCTGAAATGATTCCATCCGCCTGATCTTCCAGGCTTCCAACCAGAAAGAGGGACTTTGTTATTTTGATGTTTTTTTCTTCTCCCATCCCTTCATATCTGAGTTCTCCTATTACACAGGGCGTTTCGCTCCCCAAAAAGACAGTGGGATTGGCCTCTTCTTTCTGACAGTCCTCCGGCTCAAATACCACCGGCTCCGCCGCAGCTTTTTTCTTTTGCCCAAATGAAAACATGTGCTTCCATCGTTCTTCCCGAAATATCCGATCTTTCCACACCGTCTTTTTTTCCGGAATCGGTTCGCAGATCACCTCCTGCACAGCCGGCCCGGTATCCTCACGTTCAAATAAAATCTGCAGAAGCTCTTCTGGCAGTGTATGTCTGCACTGGCATTTTTCGTATACATCGTAACATTTCTGCGCCTCCGCTCTGTTCTGATGCGCCATATGCGAAAGATAATATTCCATAAACCCGCGCAGCGACTCCATAAACGGCTTTTTGTCAAATGGTTTGTAGCAAAACGCAAGTTCTTCTTTCACGGGATCAATAAAAATTTCTTCCGGACTTAGAGAAATTCCGCTGTCATACAGCAGATAATCCCCCGCACGCCGAATCGTCTCTGTAAGCGACTCCATAAATTGTCTTAAAAAACTGCCGCCCGGTTTTTTGATTCCAAACCAGTCGTCCAACGACTGCTTTCCACTGATCTCATACCAGAACCGCTTCTGGCCGTTATCCTCTGAAACCTGAACCGGCAGCAGCCCCCGAATCGTCTGTTTTGAAAGAATTCGATATTCAAATCCGCCTGTTTTTACATGGTCTTTTAAGATCATATAGCTTTTTCCCTGATACCTTCTGTATTCTGTCATTTCCATTCCTCCGACATATTTCTCGCAAACCGAACCGCCCGTACCTTTTCCTCCGCACAAAACGCTGTGTCATAACCGCAGACGGACACTTGTACGGTCTCTCTATAGAGTTCATATCCCATATAAACCGGGAGCAGCAGTGCAAGCAGGACTGCCGGAAGGAGCAGCGCAAGTTCCACTGTATAAGAAGCTTCTGCTTTTTTCATGTATCCTCCTACTTAGATCCACATCATCAAACTGTAACCTGCAAACAAAAACGGAATCAGGGGTATTTTTTCGTTTTTTTTGCCATGACGTATGGTCACCCAAAAAAATGCGAATATTCCCGCCAGCAAAAACGACAGCGCCATCAGCATGCAATTATCCTCAAGCCCCAGATATAATCCCGTCAGCATAAAAACCAGTCCGTCGCCCATTCCGATTTTCCCCTTTGTCAGTCTGCCAAGAATAAAAATACCGATTCCCGGCAGCATTCCCGCAAGCATTGCATAAATACTCTGGTTTTGAAACAGCAGATGCAGTATAATTCCAACAATTCCGGAAAACAGCGTAATTGTGACGCTTATTTTCTTTTCTCTGATATCCTCGACGCTGTGTACGCCCAGTGTTCCCAACAGCACGTATGCCTGTATCATATTCTACTCCCTTCCGCACTTGCTGCAGGCTCGTTTGCCTGCAGCTTCCGATATTCGGACCGCAAGAATTGTATGTTTTATTTTTCTGCAGTCCCTTCTGCTATGGTACCGGTCTCCATATTTTGTGATATATACCGCCCCGTTATTCGGATGTTTGCGTTTTATACACGTGCTGCACGGATAATATTTTCCCCCGTCCGCATTTCTTGCCTGCGCTATGTTCGTTCCGTTTACGCTGTGAACTACCGGCGTCAGATAACTGCAGGTCTTCTTTCTATGGTATACATCGCCGGACGGCGTAAGATATACTATATCTTCGACAGCAGATATCCCCGTCCTGCCCGTCCATTTTCTGCACTTGATCCTTTGCGTGACAGGAATATCCCGTCTTCCGAAAAACCCTGCCGGAATCCGAATCCCATAATCCGCTCTTAATACAATATATTCTCCCGAAAGATCTGACCCTGCCAGAGAAATTCCGATTCTTCCTCCCCGGACAAAATATTCCGCTGCCGAATCTTTCGGTAAATTCTTAATAAACAGCCCTTTTGCCGCCGCATATCCGCCTGCATCCGTCACTTCTTCCTCACACAGGAGTACAGAAAGTTCCCTGGCAGAGACCAGCAGAGCGTTCCCCACCTCCTGCTGTATCGACAACACTTGAAAAAAGAACAGCATTACCGCTATACATGCCGCAAAAAAAGGAAGTGCTGCGGCAGTTTCCACCAGATAGGACGCTTCCATGCGGATACAAGGGAACGTCCCTGCATCGGACGGTTGCATGGCATACATACCACTCCTATGTTCTACAGGCTGAGAGATTTTTTTTGTCATAGTTACGTTTGACATAGAGACGCCCCCTTATATCCGCATACTGCATCAATGCTCATATAAATATTCCGACTGTTCCTTAAAATGATACCAAATACCGCGGTCTTCGCCGAATATGCCCAAAAACACCGGCTTTGCGTCATACTCTGCAGCAATACGGACTCCCGCTGCCATATAATCCATTCTGCACGCCGCATATTGTTTTTCCTGCTGCATATTTTTTTCCATCAGGTCCATGCTGCGGTATGCGATTTGTTTGAGCGATTTTCCATATAACAACACATCCAGATAATTTTCATACGTGAATCCTCTGGCCTCGCCCGCATACTCCCCGGCAAGCGACTCGCTGAATGCCGAAAGCCGCGTATGCCAGCTGTCCGGGCTTTTGATCAGCGGTATTTTTCCTCCTGCGAGCAGTCCTTTTACGTCGCTGATACTTTCCACATATGCCCATGCAGCCAAAATCCCCTGATGTATTGCGGCAACCACTGCAGGATTCGCCAAAGCGCCGCCAATCGCGCCCGCAATCGCCAACGATTCAGACTGTTTGGCCTGATCTGTCTGCAAATACAGATAATTGACCGCTTCCCGCAGCAACAGCAGCCTGTTTACCGTTCCTTTTAAATTGGAAACGTCGCTGTCCTTTCCGCAGATCAGATATTCCGTTCCATAGGAAAGGACGCCCGTTTCTTCAGGACTTACCGCGCTGCCTGCCAGCGGCTTTATAAATTCCTGCATAAGAATCCTCTCATACCATCCTGCGGAGTCTTTTAGCTTTAAATTCCCGCTCCTGCACTTTCGCTTCATCAGGCAGTTATCCACGGAAATCGTTTTGGAAGAGACTGTTTTCCCCGGCGGCATTACGAATGTGAGGATTCCCTGCTGCTGAAGTTGTTTCAGCGCCTCCAGCGGATTTTCCGTCTCTTCCCTGTGGAACGGCTCCGCCTGCCCGAGAAGATTTGCCTCATCCCCCGCATCCTCTGTCTGCGTTTTTTCTTCCAGCCCTTCTAACGCTTTCCTGGCATGATCAATTGCTTCCCCGGGGTTTTCTGCTTCCTGTTCCGTTTTCTGCACTTGTTTGATCCGATTGCGTATTTCTTTTGCCGCACGCTCTCCGATCGTCTTCTTCATCGTCTTTGCAGCCTGTACTGCAAAGACCGTTCCCGCGCCGTCCGTTGCCAGCAGATACCCGTCAACCTGCGCGTCTGCATGCATGCCGTACAAAAAAATTCCGTCCCTGCGATTTCCGTCAGAAGTATTTTCACAGAAAAAGTCTCTCAATTCATCTTCGGCATGCTGCATCGTCCATTTCCCCTGGCCAAACCCGGCATCCAGAAAAAACATCCGGTATCGTTCAAATAAAAACGGCTGATACCCGGCGCACAGCGATTCCGCCGCAAGGTTTGTCAAATCTTCTGCGTCTGCCTTAAGCCCGTCATAACGCGCCCCCTCTGCAAGCGTTAAAAGCAATACTGCAATTGCCGTAAACGCCAGACAAAGGGAAACCGTTATGGAAGCGTCTTTTTTTCCATACGTCTTCATGTGATTGCTTTTGCTTTCTTTTCTACAGAGTCCAGCAGATCTCCTACCAACGACTGCAGCTGTTTGCGAAATATAACAACCGCTCCGATTAATACGACAAGAATCAATATGACCTCTACCACGCCGTTCGCTTCTTCTTCCATTAAAAATTCGTTCCATCCTCTCATACTGTGTTCTCCTTTTCCTTTTTATTTTTGATACATGGATAAAAATGCCGGAATCGTCACAATTGCCATGACGATCATAAGCATCATCATCATCGGAAGCAGCAGCTTCGTTCCCGCTTCTTCCCCAAGTTTGCGCGCTGCCTGTTTGCGTTCCAGAAATACTCTCTCTGCTTCTTCTTGCAGCTGTTCGATCAGTCTGCGGTTACCTACTTTCTGCCCCTGTGTCAGAAGGGAAACCAGCTTTTTGTATGCGCCGATGCCGCAGCGATTTGCAAACTCCTGATATGCACGCGTCTCTCCCATGCCGTTATCGATTTCACAGAGCATTTGATCCAGCGCTTCGTATACCTCCGATTTGGCTGCGCCCTGCGTTTTCTTCCGCTGATACATCTGGTTCATTTTCCGCAGAGCTCCGGAAATTGTCATACCCGCGCCCAAAAGCAGCGAAAGCGTGCTGACAAAATCCGGGTAGGACAAAAACAGCCGGCGTTTTTGTCTTTGTATCTGTTTTTCTTTTTGCTCTTTTTTTACATATGCCAGAGCCATTGCCGCCAGTATACCCAGTCCAAATAACTGAGCCGCCAGCCGGTTGGATGTTTCTTTCCATCTCAGCGGTTTCCCGTCTATGGAATCCGGCAGCCTGACATATGCCTCAGTTGCTTCCTGCCGCGCAATGTCTTCTTTAATTTTTAATAGTAAATGTTCTATTTTGCTTTTCTTTTTCGGAACCACCCAGAAAGAAAACCGATAAAATTCCTCGCTTTCTCCGCAGCTTAAACTGACAAACGCTTCTATCTTCTGTTTGTCTTCGCCAAGCGCATGCTGATCGATATGCCCCTGCGCGGAAATGATCGTTTCCTCCGAAAAGGTCCACTCTGCCGAAACTTTCCCGTTTTGACAGCTTTCCAAAACAATCGGATCGGAAATGATCTGCCGTAAAGATGTGTTTGTTCCGCAGAATTTTTCAGAAATTTCTTTTTTTGCCGCCGCAATCAGCATCTCTTCTTCTCCCTTACGGTATCTGCGCTCTTCAACAGTAATGGAAATCGGATATTCCGTATCTTCCTGCGGCAGCATGACGTAAGCCTCTGTCTTTGCCTCGCCTTCCCCGGGAGCCTTTCTTTTTAACTTTCCCGATGCGATCCCTCCCGCGTCCATACTGCCTGCCGTCTCTGCCAGTATTCCCAGTACGCAGAAACACATAAGCAGGGCGCAGGGACTGCGGATGTTTCGAAACATCGGATGCGTTCTCGTTAAAATCATTACAACCGCCAGAACCAGGCAGGCTATACCACATAGAATCATTCTTACACCTCAACCTCCATCATACGCACTCCCAAAACAAATGCCGCAGCATAGAGGACCAATGCCGCTGTCATAATCAAAATGCCCGTCAAATTTCCATACAGCAGACCGATAAATTCCGGTGACGTTAGACGAAAAAACAATAATACGCCTGCCGGTACTACGCACATGATGTTTTGTTCGAGCCGTTTTTCTGCCATTACCGTATAAATTTCCTCTGTCACCTCAATCTTATCGCAAATCCTTCCGACCGAAACGGCAATCAGATGAATAAAATCTCCGCCGCCCCGTTTGGCAAAACAGAATATCTCAACAAAATTTTCGATATCCTCACTGCCGCTTTCCGCCGCAAAGTCACGCAGAATTGTTTCAATCGTCTCCTGCATGAAAAGTCTCTGCTCCATACGTCCAAGCCGTTTCAGCAAAATACAGTCTTCTCCGTGCAGATGCCTGACATCACCCAGTGCCGATACAAATGCGCGTTCTGCGGAATATCCTGCCGACAGCGCTCCGCTGACTGCATACAGATAGTCTTTAAACTCCAGATTCAGCTCCGCTCTTCGTCTATGCTCCCAACGCCTTTTAAAACACTTTCCGAAAAGGAAATACGCCGCCGGAAAAACGCCAAGCCCCCACGGCGAATGATAACATACATACGCCGCCGCGCCGCTTGCCATAAGTGCGGCTCCTGCCGTTTTCCATCTGTCGTTTGGCTTTAAAATCCTGCAGCTTCCCACTTTTCTCTGTGTATCAAAGATCCTGTCTTTTCCCATTTTCCTTCGATCTGCCCTTTCTTCTCTCTGACTTCTGCAAAACGATACAGTACATTCAGCCGGATTTCTCCGTCTTCCACACCGGCAAGCTCCGCAATCTCCAAAACTTTCCGGCTCTTATCACGCAGCCTTCCAAGGTGGATCAAAAGATCAATGCCCGATGCGATCTGCCTGCGTATCGCGGGCAGCGGAAGTTCCATTCCCATCAGAACCATTGTTTCCAATCGCCCGATCATATCGTACGTACTGTTTGCATGGCCCGTTCCAAGGCTTCCGGAATGCCCCGTATTGTTGGCGCTTAAAAGATCGATCGCTTCTGCGCCGCGGCATTCTCCCACGATCAGACGGCTTGGACGCATTCGTAGCGCCGTCTTAATCAGATCACGAATCCCGATCGGCGCAACGCCTTCAAACCCTGCCGTTCTCGTCTCAAGCCGAACCAGATTTGCGATCCCGTTTAGCTGAAGCTCTGCGGAATCTTCGATCGTGACCACCCGTTGATCTTTTGGAATAAATTCCGACAATGCGTTTAAGAATGTCGTCTTCCCCGAACCTGTCCCTCCGGACACAAAAATGTTATAGCCGGCGATCACCAGCTTCTCTAGGTATTCTGCAATCTCATCTGACAGGGAACCATAGGCGAGCAGTGTCTGCATGTTCATCGGTTCCTTTGAAAATTTACGAATCGAAATGCAGGAGCCGTCCAGGGAAATGGGATGCAGCACGATATTGACGCGGGAACCGTCCAAAAGCCTGGTATCCACAATCGGAGACGCTTCGTTTACCATTCTTCCGCCGCCTGCGCAAATGGTCTGAATCAAATCGGACAGCTCTTCGTCTGAGGAAAATGTGCCGTGAAATAAATGCAGTGTTCCCTTTTTTTCATAGAAGATCCGACTCGGACCGTTGACTAAAATCTCCGTCACTTCTTCATCCTCGATCAGCTCCTGTAATACCCCGAATTTTCGGAAAGACGCAAACAGCCGGGTTGCATACTGCCTGCGCGCCGGAAAAGAAAGCAAAGAGGTTTTATCTCTTTTCTGCAGCTCTTCATCGATACGCAGGCTCAGTTCCTCATCCGAAAGCTCTCTGGTGTGTTCCATGGACTGCAGGATACGTTCTTTGACTGCAGGATATAAATTCTTATCTTCCAATTTCCGCCCCTCCGTAAAGGCATCCGCGGATATAATCTCCCATGCCTCCATATATGCCCTCATCCAGCAATCCGGCTTCTGTAGGAGAAGACTTCATTTCCGGAAGCAGAATGTGTTTTACCAGATCCACGGTGTATTCGCCTTCCTTTCTGAGATATTCCATAAATTCTGTCATCCGGTATCGATTTAACCGCCCTTCTTTTCCAAGGCAGTAAAAGCCTCCAAATACGGGAATCATCTCTGCAAATCCTAAAAATACCCTGTCGAAATCAACCACCACAATGTCATAACCGCTGCGTCCCTTTAAGATTAGAAATAACTCTTCCAACAATGGTTTTGTAATTTCCGATATATGTTCCGGATTGACCGCCGGCGGAATATAATCCACATTTCGGTAGGTCCTGCGTATTTTATGCAGCCCTGCGGCAAAATCATGGTTTTTCTGCATCATGGCATACAGCAGATCTCCGATGTCCTCCGTAATTTCCTCATTTGTCAAAAACGAAAATCCGCTGTGCTCCATTAAATTCACGTACAGAACCTTCTGCGTCTCTCCTAAAATCTGCGCCATTGTCATACTGAACAGCAGCTGGCTTTCGTGGCGGATCGGAGAATAAATTCCGATCAGTTTTGCGGTATGCTCAATAAAAACTGCTCTGCCATCGGTTTCTTCCTGCCAGAGCATCGCAGAAATCTGTTGAAACAGCTGTTCTGCGGACTGGTATTTTTCCAGAAAGAGCCGCCCGTTTACGTCTTTTCCGTCTTCTTCATATAAGAGTATTTTCTTTGTGTCTGCTGCAGCGCCTTCTAACGCTTCCCAAAACACTTCTGTCATCACAACCGCATCAAATTTCTGTTCTTTTTCCTGTACCAGAAATGCTTCTGCTTTAGAAAATGCAGCGATTTTGAAAAAAAGATCTTTTTTTCGAATTACATATCCCTGTAATTGTTCTAAATAATCCTCTTCTTCGTCTAAAAATGCAATATTTAATTGTACCAAGATACACCCCCGTTCCGGCATCTTACGGAAACAGCAATGCCGCCGCCGTTCCGAAGAACACCGGCACCGCAAAAGCAAACGGCACCCGCGCCTCTTCATCCAAAACGGTATATGGCTTCAGCTTTTTTGTACAAAGAACGTCCAGCAGATATTCCGCTGCATTAGCAAGCGTTCTCCTCCTGTTGTGATCTGCCGCCAGAATAAACGCAGCGAACACACCGGCTGCCAAAAAGCTGTACGCCATGCATTGAAACAATTTCCCGATCGTAAGTATACTGCCTGTCATGGAAAATAATTTGATATCGCCTGCCCCAAGGACACGCATTTGAAATAAAAGATATAAAAGAATAACAGGAACCGAGATGTTCCTGAGAAAATAATAAATGCCCAAAGCCTGGTATTCCGCTGCCTGGAACAGGCTTCCGATCGAAAGACCTGCGACAATGAGCTTGTTGGAAACTTTTCCAGCCAAAAGATCCTGTACCGCTGCCAATAGTAAAAGACTAAGCAGCAGTCCTGTTTTTACAATTCCAATCCCTCACCTCTCTTTTGTTTTTGATGGTTTGCATTATAGCGTTTCTCTCTTCATTTGTCCATAGCTTTCTGACAAATTTCTAAAGTTTGTAGAATTTTCACAACATATTGTAAAAAAGTATTCCATACAGCAGCGCAAATCCGCCTGTACCAAGGCTTCCGACTGTCAAAACACTGATCGCATTCATGCCTACCGCCTGCTCGATTCCGACCCCCATCAGCACCGCATTCCCGATATAAATTGCCAAAACCCCCAATACCGTACGTACCAGAAAGTTTAAAATTATCTCGGCTCTTCTCCGCAGAACGCCGATCGCCAGTACCAGAATACAAATACCGCCCAGAATAAGCGCGCTCATTTTTAAATCCATACCCATACCTCGTCTTATCTTGATACAGCATATGCCTGCAACCGGCTGTTTATGCCCGTAATTCCAACAGTATTCTAACACAGCCAAAGAATTTTTTTGAAAATATGCCTGATTTTTGTATACTCTGGATATTTCTGACTATAATTTAAGTAAGCACTTTTTTATTACGGCACATAGGACATGTGAAGATTGTGCGGTAAAGATTTTCACACGTCCATGCAAAAAGCCCAGAAAGCGGGGATACTTATGGATCGAATTCTTGAAAACAGCATTTTGCTGGACAGACGCTACTCTCTGTTATTAGAAGATTTGGACAGGACAAAGCACGATCTGGATTCTGCCTATACCAATCTTGCCAACGCCGTTGAACCGGATCTGATCGACTGCTATATCTATGAAGTACAGTCTGTGCAAATGCGCTATCAATTCCTGTTAGGCCGCGTAAAACAAATAGAGGATTCTTATGCTAAGAATCCTCTGGAATGTTCCGGCGCCTGAAACGACTCGTTTAATTGCGTCCTGCCGTATGTCATACCGGCATATACCTGCTGCGCATTCTGCATCAGGGGGGTCGAGTGATCCTGTTTTGCGGCTTCCGAAAAAGCCTCATGCAGGTTCACAAGAACCTCCTCTGCCGTATCTAATTCATCCAACCGCTTGGTAACCACGGTTTTTGCCATGGCTTCCTTCACAAAAATATACAACGGATATAAATCTTTTGAAACTTCGTACCCAAAATCGAGCGATCGAATCAATTCATCCACGCCTGCCTGCGCCTTCTTAAGCGCCTCTTTAAACCCTTCGTAGTCATCTGCGGATAAACACTCTTTTGCCTCTTTTATGTATGCAAATATAATATCAAATACGATCACAACCAGACCGCTTTTGTTGCTCTGACTGATCCTTCTGGTAAAAATCTGTACCTGTTCCTGCTTCATATCCGCCTCTCTTACTGCAGAAGCTGAAGTACCGTCTGCGGAATATCGTTTGCCTGTGCCAAAACAGATGTTCCCGCCTGCTGAAGTACCGTATATTTGGTATATTCAGACATTTCTTTTGCCATATCCGTATCACCGATACGCGAAATCGCATTCGTTAAATCTTCCTGTGAAGAATCCAGGCTGTCTACGGCATGTTCCAAGCGGTTTTGATAGGCTCCGATTGCAGATCTGGCAGAAGACGTAATCGAAATCGCCTGATCCAGCTGATGAATCGCCTTGCTGGCTCCTCCCGCCTTTGTCACATCTACTTCGTCTAAATAAAGCGTTTTCTTGGAAATCTCCGGAATCCGCACTTCCATCGTCTGATTTTCATTTGCCCCGATCTGAAGCGTCATCGTTCCGATATCAGTCACTTGTATATTAAAATCGCCCGTTTTTCCGGGTTCTACCATAAAATCCATCTGGAAACCGGAAATATCCGTAATTTTTACTTTATTTCCGTCCATGGAAACCGTTGCCTGCGCTCCAAACGAAGACGTCAGATCCAGCGTAATATCCGCATTTTCTCCGGGCGTCGTTACTTCTCCGCCGTCAAGACCTAAAAATGACTGCAGATCCGCATTGCTGCATACGATCTCTACGGAAGAACCCTCTCCGAACTGATCGGATATAAATGCCAGCGTATCGCCCTGTGCGTAGGTCTTCTCGATCTGCGTATAACCGCCGGTCGTCGGATTTGCCTCAAAATCCAGCGGCTGCGTCCTGTCTGCTACGATCAGATTGACTCCCGCAGTTTCCGCACCTGTCCTCAACTTTTCATATACGCTGGAAATATCTTCTCCTTCCGAAATCACGACTTCCACACCGTTGATAATTACGCTTCCCGCAGGAACCGTCCCGGAACTCGGCGTACAGGATACCGATCCCTGTTTCGCCGCAGCCCCCGCCGCAATCGTAAATTTATAATCGCCTGTTCGTACCGCATCGGTAACCGCCATTCTGGAAAACCCTTCTCCGTACACGCGGGTATCAAAGGAACCGTCTAATAACGTCTGCGTATTATATTCGGTATCCCTGGAAATACGGTCTACTTCTTCCGTCAGAGAATTAATCTCCTGCTGGATTGCCGCCCGCTCTTCTTGCTGATTCGTATCGGTAGCAGCCTGAACGGACAGCTCCCGGATACGCTGCAGAATAGAAGTCACTTCTCCCAGTGCAGAATCCGCGATCTGCAATACGCTGATGCCGTTGGATGCATTTTCCGAAGCCTTTCCCAGCCCGTCGATCTGTGCCTGCATCTTATTGGAAATTGCCATTCCTGCCGGATCGTCTTTTGCATGATTGATCTTAAGTCCCGAGGAGAGACGCTCCATAGAAGCTGCCAATCCGCCTTCTGTTTTCAATAACTGTGCATTGGTAACAACCGCCGACATATTGTGGTTTACTTTCATATTCTATACCTTCCTATTCTTACGCGTCCCTGCCATGCTGCTACATCCTTGTAGTGTTTCTGATTTGCATTCTGTTTCTCTGACCTTTATATCGGTCTAAAACGAAAGTTTCTTAATGCCCTCTAAAAATCCCTTTGCAATTTTATAAAGACGCGCCGTCTGTACCTGATAGGTTTCTTCGTCCGCTTCCCGGGCAGTTTCTTTTGATTTATAGTGATCGGAAAACCGTGAAAAATTCAATTTGCTGACATAAGTAACCTGAAAGTCGCTCTTTTCTTCTTCAAATTCTTTGGTAATATCCTGTATATGCTGCTCCAGCATCTGCTGCATTTCCTTGTTGTCTGTCGCGGCAAACCCGGAAACGCCTTCTTCTTTCGCTTCTAAACGCGCCGCCACTTTTCCTGCCCGATCTGTCTCAAAGAGAATCTCTACCATGCCCTTTTTTTCGGTTCCGCGTACGATCTTAAGCGAAATATTGGTTACGTCGCCGCCTACCAGAACCGGTATCGTATATTCTTCATTGTCCGCCATCTTTCCGGCAATGGAAATCTGCGTATTCATAAGCTTTAATTCCCGGATATCCATACTGGTAATATGCTCTTTATCCGCGATCATGGTCTTCATCACACGTTCCGCCGTATCCGCCAGAGCCTCCTGCGCCGCCGCCATCTCTTCCGGCGTCTTAAGGGCCTCTGCAAAACGGCCTAAGATCTCTTCCTGGATCGCCGCAAAATCGATCGGTCCTCCGGAAAACACCTCGTCGCTGTTGAACATCTTAGAAAAGATCTGGTTGCGCCTGTTTACCATACGGTTGGCTGCCAGAATGTGTTCCGTCGTATCCGGCAGCTGATACCGCTCTAAAAGCTGATATACTTCCTCATCTGCCGCCGCTGCCTGCTTCAATTCTTCCAACTGGCTTTCTGCATAACTGATATCTAACGCCTCTTCTTTCGATGACGTCTCTTTGGCATATTCATCCAAAGCGGCCTTCAACTGTTCCGGCGTATAATTTTCCCAGTCGGGATTTTGCAGTAGTTTCTGCATCGTTACAGGCGTTAACGTTTCCATCACGTCCTTCATACAATCGGCCTGGTATGCCGTTTCGATCTGATCCGTAATGGATTTCGTATTTGTCTCCGCCGCATCGATCCCGCCGAACGAATCATCCACCGCATAATCCATTCCGCTCTTTTTCGCGCTTCTGACTGCGGTCAAAAGATTCCGCATCGTAAATTCCGCGCCCTGGCTGACTAATGCGCCGATCGCAGCCCCGTCCGTCTTTTCAATTTGATGAATCAGCCGGTAAATACCGATAAACGACTCTTTCTCTTCCGGCGTGATGCTGCCGTTTTGCTCTAATTTCCAAAGGTATTCGCTAAAACGCTCCGTTTCCGTACCTTCCTGACGGATCGCTTCCACCTTTTGATTCAGCTCATCCAGCGGCAGATCCAGCGGATTTTCTCCCTGTCCGATCAGCTCACGCACCGCTGCCGGCGTAAGATTGGAAAATGTGCGCTGTACGCGTTCGTCCGCCGCTTTCATTGACAATACCGACTCTTTCGTAATCTCTAAGCTGTTGTATGCCAAAATCCTGACCGCACGGCGGTTTGCCTCGCTCTGCTCCATGCCCAAATCTTCCAAAATATCGTTCACGTTGGAAAACGCTTTCTGAATGGAATCACCAAGATCTTTCCTGGGTTCTGTCATCAGCGCTTCGTAACTTTCCCCCGCTCGTTCCATCGTTTCCTTTAATACGGTTCCTGCTTCATGCAGTTTTGTCACCGTATCCAGAGAATATTCCTTCATACCAAGCAGATAGGCAGGCATCTGCTTTAAATCGGAGACTTTCTGTTCCGTTTCCTCAAACAGCGCCGCCATGGAGATATCGGCAGTTTTGCCGTTTTCGCCAAGCAGCTTCGCATAATAATTCTGTTCCTGCTCTTTTAACTGTTCCACCAGTTCTTCCAGAGGTTTCGTATCAATGGAAATTCCCTGTTTTAAGAGCGCGCGGTTTGCTTCCGTCGTCATGGCAAGACGCGTCTCTTCCAGAATTCTTTTTGCTTTTAAGAATGCGAGTCCCTGATCGGAAACGGCTTTCGCTTCCTGACTGCCGCTATCTGCCGCCGCTGCCGCAGATCCTTCGTCTATGACTTCTTTTGCCGCGTTCGGATCCAGGGCCCCCTGTCTGCGCAGCGCTGCCGCCCGTTCTAAATTTTCTACGGTAAGTTCCATCCGGTTCGATACCAGATAGGCAATGTCTTCATCCGAAGCTTCCGTTACAACCTCGACCGCATGCTCCGCCTGCGCCGTGATACTGTATTCACGCAGCAGCATGGCGTCCTTGGGACGGTCTCCCTCCGCCACTGCCGCCGCAATTGCCGCCGCAGTAACGCTTCCCTCCGCCGGAAGCTGAAGGTCCAAAAGCTTCTGCATATAGGAAAAATTATCCGCTGTATACGCAATCCCGCTCTGAATCATCCATTTACTATCCGCAATGGTCTGTTCGTTTACCGTCTTGCCGGCAGCGGTAATCACCTGTTCCATCTGTCCCCGCAGAGCCTCAAAATCGATCTCTTCTTCCGCTGGCGCATATGCCGCGCTTCCGGAAAACTCCGCCGTAAACAGATTTGCGATACTTGGAGCCAGTCGGTTATCCAGCATGTATTTGACCGCGCCTCTGGAAAGAGGCGTTAATTCCTCCGCCTGTTTCCAAGCCTCCATGCCTTCCGTCATATTTTCTTCTGTGACCGGAAGAGCGGCAGACTCGAAACTGTGCTCTAACTGCGCGGCAGCGGCAAGACTGCCCGCAATCTCTTCAAACTGCTCTTTTGTCAGGGAGCCGCCCATATGGGAAACGTCTACCCCTGCTTTTGCAAGCTGCGCTTTGATCTTATCCGTTACCGTAACCAGGGTCTGTCCGTCGGTACTGCTTAAGGAAAACCCTTCCTCCTGCGCCCGTTTATAATCTTCCGGTGTCATCGTATTTGACAAAACCGCCATCTGGTTTTTGCGCATGGCGGCGTCCATCTGGTTTCCGATCTTTGCTTCCAGTTCTTCCATTGCGCTTTTTGCCTTTACTTCTTCTTTGCTGTAGCCGGTCAATCCTGTGCGGACGGACTGCTCCAGCGCATCTGTTTTCGCCTTTACCGTCTCTGAAAAGGATGTCGTTACGCTTGCCTTTTCAAACGGTTTTTCGTTTTGGACCTGCTGATTGAACAAATCGTTTTTTTCTATCTTCATATTCTCTGCTCCGTATCTTTGTAATCCCCGGTCTGTCTGCTGCGCAGAAATGTATGCTTATGGAATGGTCCGCATGTATACAGCAGCAAACCACTCTGCATCCGCATGCCATTGCAAAAAGATCTGCCGGGTAAATGCTATCATATACTATGTCGGTTTGTTTACACAAAAAATAAACACATAAGCGCTATATTTCAACTGTCTGCTTATGTGTTTTTTTGTAATGCCATTTATGAAATATGATTTACCTACCGTATCCTATGAAGCTTTCCCTGATCCATCTCATACACCTCATCGCAGAGGGAATCGATGTCTTCTTTGTTATGGCTTGCAAATAAAAGCGTCCTGCCTTCTTCTTTCATGTTTAAAAACAGGTTCCGCATATGCGCTACGCCTTCTTTATCCAGGCCGTTCATCGGTTCATCCAAAATCAGAATATCCTGTTCCTCCATAATTGCCTGTGCAATGGCAAGCCTTTGTTTCATGCCGAGCGAATACTTTTCCACCACTTTCTTTTCCGCCGGATTCAATCCCGTCAATTCCATGGCCCGCTTTAACTTTTCGGTATCTTTTTTATGATTCAGGCGGTATAAAAGCTCCAGATTATGCAGGCCGCTGTATTGCTTTAAAAAAGAAGGTTCTTCAATGATCACGCCCGCATTTTGGATCATATCGACGTCTTTACCCATTTTTTTGCCCCGAATATAGATATCGCCCCGATCCGGGAAATAAAATCCGCAGATACACTTAAACAACACGGTTTTTCCCGAACCGTTATAACCTACAATCCCGTAAATTCTGCCGCTTTCACACGCCAGCGAAACGTCGTCCAGCACGGTATGGCCGCGAAATTGTTTTGTGATATGTTCTACACGAATGGTTTCTCCCATGATTAGTTCCCTCCGTTTCTCTATGTTTCTTCCTGGTTTCCCCAGGCCGCGCGGGATATTTTTGCCTGTCCCGCCCATCCCAACAGCAGCAGCAGTAAAAAAAGCGCCGTATAAATATAGGTAAGGCTCGGATAATCGATATTCTGCCCGTACCGCCACTGACTAGGATACATCCAGGAACACGGAGAAATATATTGGATATCATACGGCATCCACTCCATTGTGGGCAGAAATGCAATCACAATCGTAATCAAATACCCCCAGATTCTCGGCAGATACAGCCCCAGCACATATAAAAGCATCCCGATACATGCAAAAACCAGGCTGTCGATCGCTATGATATGCGCCAACAATTCAAACGGAGCAAACGCCGTAAGCGTTTTTCCGGATATATAAGCGCCGATCGTACTGCCGGTTACGGAAAGCGTATGATATACCGTCCCCCATGCATTGCTCCATGTGGCCGCCGGAGCAATCGTCAGGCTGCTTAAGAATGCCAAGCACAGTGAAAGGAAGAAACTGCTGAAAAAAATATACCGTATGTTCCGCCTGCCCCAGCGGTTCCGCCCGGTCCGAAGCACGGCATACATCTCGCCTTTCTCCATAAACGGCGCGTTCGAATAGAAACACAGCACGCCCAGCAGAATGACCTTGCTGAAATACATATCCGTCTGTACAAACGGAAGAACGACAAACGTATCTTTTACCCCCAGCGCAGCCGCCTCGTCCCGAAACGCGCCCAGCGTAATATCCAGCATACAGATCCATGCCACAAGCAGCGTCACGCTCCGCAGGGAACAGATACGATGTATAAAAGTGTCCAGTTCCGCTCTGACATTCATCTTTTCACCCCTCTCACCATACGGCGCATCCGGCGGTATATCAACACCATAAAAATACTTACGCTGCACGCCGTAACAAATACTGTGCAACCAAAAGAAAGCAGCGGATCCGATAAGAGATTACCGGAAAAGAAATACATCCCGTTAATCGAAAGCATATCATCCTTGATACAGTTTACCAAAATATAATACGCCGCAATCGGCATACACATGGCAAACATCCTGTTTTTTGCAACCAGGGAAAGCCACATCGCCGCCAAAGCCAATATTCCCGCCAGAAACCCGATCACCATAGACGATAAGAGAAAATAAACCGGCATCCACTGTCTCTGCAAAAAACAGCCGAAGACCTCGGCCTCCTGCTTCCTGACAATCCGCATCATGCCGTATGCTTCCTCCGGATCCGCAAGCGGAATCCGCAGGCTTTGCACAAAGACAAAACACATCGTTCCCATGATTATGGAAAGAACCGCCGCGCAAAAACAACAGGCGCTTTTCGCATAGACATAAGCTTTCAGGCTGCCACGCAATACGGCGCTCTGATAAAAGCCGTGTTCCCAATCCTCTAACAGGCTGTTTGCATATGCAAAACTGCTGCAGGCAAACAATACGATAATCAGGCTGAAAAATTTGATAAAATAAAACAAATCAAATACGCTGAGGCTTCCCACGCTCTGCAGGCTGCTGACCATATAGATCAAAAAAACGCTGGCGATCGATATATAAAACTGCGGCGACCGAAATAACCGGTAAAAATCCATTTTTAAATACCTGATCATCCTATGCATTTACAGATCACCCCATTTCCGTCATTTCTTCTCCCGTGACTGCATGAATCGGAAGATACATTACGCTGTCCGAATCTTCGTACTGCAATGTGCAGACCCAGACCGGTACAAGTTCATAGGTTCCTTTTCCCACGCGCAGAGGATATTGAAAGAGCCTGCATTTTGTAACGGTAATTTTAAATTCCAGAACTGCTTGTTCGTATTTTTTTGTTATAGTCTCCGCAATTTTTTCAAACGGTGCAAGCGTTAATGGTTCTTTTCCGTCTTTGATGTCAAACAAATAATTTGCCTCCAAGCTAAGCAGGCCGGAAACTCCATAATATGCCCGCACCGCGCCAAAATCAGGATCCTCCTCATACTCTATGACTTCTTTCGGATAGAATACCGGAAGTCCCTGATCCTTTTGAAGCAGGCAGTAAAAATATGTATTATCTTCTTCGCTCCAGTTTCCCTTTTTTTCGTCCGGTTCGAGATTTCCGTCTTTCAGCATTTTCTGCTCTTCCCGCTGAAGCGTCTGATGATCAAGCGCATAACAATAGGAAACAACATAATCGTTTGCCGTAATCCCTAATGTATTCAGTTCCGATATCAGCCCGTCCCATGCATTCGTACTGCTTAAATTTTCCAGGTCCGCCGTTTTTGAAAGGATATCCTCCGTCCCTTTATTGATATTATATTCCAGGCAGGCGTGTGTCTGCATATAACTCATACCCTTGTAATAAGACGATTCCTGTCCGGAAAGATATAAGTACAATTCCTCACTTTGATAATACTCACATAACGCAAGTCCTCCTTCGCGCGTCGTTCCGCCTTCCGGATCCTCCTCATAACTTTCATCTCCCTTCAAAAATCTTTTTTTCCATTTATTCATGTCTAATTCCTGTATTTCCGCCGTTGCACGGCAAATTTGATTGGGATCAAAATCATCCGGCACGACGATGTCGGCATTGATTGAGAAGGTTTCATTTACATTCGCTTTGTAGGTTTTAGGAAATTCCACTTCCTGTTTTAGCGCTGCATCTTTCTGTACCGGATTTCCGAAATTCTGATCAATTTTGATATGGGATTGTTCCCATAAAACTCCTACTGCAGCGATGCATATGACCAGCAACACTATATTTTTTATATATTTCTTCATGTTATTCTGTTCCTTTTTTCAAAATATTGAGGAATGCCGTACCGAAAGACGATACGGCATTCCCTGTTCACGGAATTAAGATGTGTAACGTCCGGATATGGTAATGGTATAGCCTTGGGTTGCATTGTTATTTCCGGTTCCAAACAGTTTGTAAGTAACTCCTGCGTTTGCCCTTGACGGATATTTCATTTTCTGTACGCCAGTCATTCCTTTGTACAATCCCAATTTAGACGATGAAGCACGTGCCTGCGTCTTGTTCTTTGCAGAGGTTAAAATAAGCCGGGGCTGTCCGCTGGTACTCAGGTTCACGGAATTTGTAATGGTAACATACCAATATTGTTCATTGTCTGCCTTAACTTTTTCAACAACTTTATAGTAGGTCTCATTATTCGCCACTGTGGTGATGCTTTTGTTTGTAAACGTTTTGCTTGCTGCCATTACATTTGTAAACGGAAACCCAACTACTGCCGTAACTGCCAATGCAGCCATAAATTTTTGCATTTTCTTTCCCATTATATTTTCTCCTTTTCTTTTTTTTATCTTTTGCATGCATTTGATGATTTCTTTATATTATACAGATTTATATCTTTTGTCAATAGTTCTATATGCTTTTCAATTAAATTATTGATTTTCCATTTTAAAATAAAGTTAACATTTTAATTAAATTTTAATAGTGCATTTATTTTGCATTCATGATTGATTTTATTTCAATTCAAAAAAATATCATATCTTTAATAAGCCCCCTCCCATGCCTCTCTCTTTTCAGTAAAGAGGGAACCCCGTTTCCATGCTTATCCTAAATCCTCCGCCCTTGCTCATTTTTATGCAAATAAAAAATACGAAATGACCGAAGAACTCATGAAAGTTCCTCGGTCATTTCGCATCTGCCGATCGTACCGGTCATTTTCCCCGGATCACATTTCCTTAATAAGAAAACTTAAACACCGCCACGCCGTATGCCGGAAGCGGATAGGCAAACGAATATTTCCTGCCGTCGCATTCCAGCTTTTTCGCCCGGTAACTTGCCGGACGTTTTGCCCCGGTTCCGCCGAATTTCGCATCGTCGCTGTGGAAAATCAGCCGGTAGGATTTTCCTACGGGTACGCCTACCCGGTAATCTTCCCGTTCCACCGGCGTAAAGCTACAGACAAACAGCAGACAGTTTTTCCCGTCTTTGCTCTTACGGATAAAACTGAAAATACTTCTTTCATTGTCGTTTGCATTGATCCACTCGAAACCGTCCCAGCTGTGGTCCAGCTCATACATCGCCGGATATTTCCGGTAAATATGCAGAAGCTCTTTCACATAATCCTGCATATGCTTATGGTTCGGATCCTGCAAAAGATTCCATTCCAGCTCCGTTTTTTCGCTCCATTCATGCAGCTGCGCAAACTCCTGTCCCATAAACAACAGTTTTTTGCCCGGATGCCCCATCATAAACGCATACCCGACCTTTAAGTTCGCGAATTTATCCTCTCCGACGCCGGGCATTTTATTGATCATGGAACATTTCAAATGTACCACCTCGTCATGGGAAAGCACAAGGATATATTTTTCGCTGCCGTTATACGACATGGCAAACGTCATCCTGTTATGGTTATCTTTGCGGAAATACGGGTCTAACTTCATGTAATCCAGAAAATCATGCATCCAGCCCATATTCCATTTCAGGGAGAAGTTCAGTCCGCCTTCCTGCGCCGGTCCCGTAACCATCGGCCACGCCGTAGATTCCTCGGCAATCATAACCGCTCCTTTGTTGCGTCCCGTGATCAGCGTATTGATATGGCGGAAAAATTCGATCGCCTCCAGGTTTTTATTCTCGCCGTACTGGTTCGCCACCCACTGTCCGTCGCTCTTGCCGTAGTCAAGATAAAGCATCGATGCGACCGCGTCGACCCGAAGCCCGTCGATATGGTAATGTTCTACCCACATCAGCGCGCTGCCGATCAAAAAGTTTTTCACCTGGTTGTTGCCGTAATCAAAGATCTTGGTCCCCCAGTCCGGATGCTCTCCTTTTCTCGGATCTGCATATTCGTATAACGCCTGTCCGTCAAATTCGGCAAGTCCGTGGGCATCCCTTGGAAAATGCGCCGGAACCCAGTCTAAAATAACGCCGATATTATTTTTGTGGAAGTAATTGACCATCCAAGCAAAATCCTCCGGCGTACCGTAACGGGACGTCGGAGCATAATATCCGGTCACCTGATAGCCCCAGGAGCCGTCAAACGGATATTCCGAAATTCCCATCAGTTCGATATGCGTATAGCCCATCTCTTTGACATAGGCACAGAGCGCTTTTGCAAATTCGCGGTATGTATAAAACCCCGTATCTTCCTGATAGCCCGGATGGCGCATCCAGGAGCCCGGATGCACTTCATAAATACTCATCGGCTGCTCATCCATCGTTCCTGCCGCCGCACGTTTTTTCATCCACGCATCGTCCGACCATTTGAAATGATCGATATCTACGATACGGGACGCCGTGCCCGGACGTTCTTCCGCAAAGTTTGCGTAAGGATCCGCCTTGTAGAGCTTTCGTCCGTCCGGCGTCTCGATCATATATTTGTAGAGACTGCCTGTCCCAAGATGCGGCACAAATAATTCGTAAATCCCCGTTTCTTCCGGCTCCAGTCTCTCCATCTCATGCGAAGTTTCATCCCAATCATTAAATTCCCCTATGACAAATACTTTCCGTGCATGAGGCGCATATACGGAAAAGCAAATTCCCTTTTTCTTTCTGCGGGTCTGGGGATGCGCTCCTAACTTCTTGTAAATATCATAGTGCGTTGCCTGCCCGAACAAATACATGTCCAGTTCTGAAAAATTACCCATACTTCTACCCTCCGTTTTTTATTCTTCAAAATCTTTTTCTCTGAGAAGAATATAATCGTTCTCAGTATATCTTCTGGAAGTAATAATGGAAAACGCTTTTTTTAACGATTTCTTTTCCGCTTTCTCAATCGCCTCGTCTACGATTTCTTTTACTTCTGTCAGCGTAGTAGGCTGATCCAGTCTCTGGATATTGCTGATCCTGTTATATAACGCAAGCACGCCCATGTTGTCGATCTCATAGTCAAGATCATGCGCATATGCCTTTCCGAATTCAACCAGTTCGTCACTGGTGAATACCGGTATTTTTATCTTCTCCGTAAATTTCTTTGCAAACCCGTCATCCTGCCCAAGCGCCGTATCCAGCCCGCTTCTCGTATCTTCCATGATTACGAGTACGCCGCTGTCGTCCTGTTCCAATAACAACGAAAGCTTTACGGCGGTTTCCCTGCTGATCCCGCCCGCCCGCTCGATAATCAGACAGCCGCCCGCCACTTTCTTGAGCATCTTCGTCAAATCTTTTTTATTTAATATGCCGGCGTCGATTTTTCCGACTTTTCCGTTCAAATGTTTTTCTTCTTTCTGAAGCGCTTTTATCAGCGCCGCGGCAAGCACGGTTTTTCCGCAACCCGCGCCTCCCTGTATCAGTATGTTCCCTTCCGCGGAAGCCTTGCCGGCTGCAAACCTCTGCGTCGTATGCGACAATACTTCGCAGATCTGGCGTTCCATACCGGCAACGGGAACAAAATAGGAAAAAACGGCTTTCTGTTCTTCTGTCAGTTTTGTCTGCTGCGGCTGCTTTTTTTCGTTTTCCTGCCGTTTTCCTGTCACCTGCGGTTGTTTCGGCACGGTTTCTTTCAGCGCCTGCTCGATTTCCTCTGCCCGGATCTCTTTTGTATCCTGCTTGATCAGAGACGCTTCCGGCTTTACGGTCTCATCTTCCGGCGGCTTCTTTAATCCCGCGGACTGCTCCAATTCCTCCACCGATACCCCATAAAATTCGGCTTCTGCCAGACGCATTTCTTCGGTAAGGTCCTCCGAGAGTTCCGCAACCTCTTCTTCCGGATGATCCGTATCCTGCCGGTTTCTTTTCAGAAAATCCGCCGCCAGCGTATCCAGGCGCTCTTCTTCCGATACTTCCTCCTTCTCTCCGGGCTCTGCGCGCAGCTCTTCCGGTTCCTCGAACTCTTTCGGAGCTTGCGGAGAAAATACTTCCGGCAGATCGCCCGTCTGTGCCGTCAAATCAGGCTCTTCCAGAAAATGCGGCTCCGTTTCCGGCGGCGTATGTTCAAACTGTGTCGGCACATACGCCCGCAAGCCGATCTGTTCGTCAAAATTCGGCTTTGCCTGTTTGATCTTACGCATCAGCTCGTGCTCAGTCTCTTCTTCTGCCCGCGCCTCTCCCTTCAGCTTGTCGATCTGCTGCTGTAATATCTGGTTCATATCCGCCACGTATCTTCCGGCGCGTTCTTCGTTTGAAATCGTCTCTTCCTGAAGATGTTCCTTCTGCATCAGCTGCATCGGTGTAATTCCTGCATCCAGTTTCGGTATCACGTCGGCAAGCCGATCCATAATATCTTCCGCTTCCCGCATCGCTCTCGCTTTTGCAGACTCCAGTTTCTGCTGCTGCGCCCGCTGCAGCGCCGCCTGCGCCGCCCGCCTAGTCTTCTCCCAGCCGCTTAAGACAGCTTCAATACTCATCTGTCCGCCGCTCTGCAGTTCGCCTGTGCCGTTTTCGTCCGGCATGCCGTAACGGGTGTCGGAATCTTCGGAAAGCATTTCCTGAAAATGGCTGCGGAGCGATCCGTCGATTTCCGCATCCGTCTCGATATGTTCGCTCGTCTCTTCTGCCCGCTCTTCATGATTCGGCATTTGAAGATAGGGAATCTCTCCTACCATTTTTTTGATGTTATCCATGGTATCGTCTACGGCTTCTTTCTCTGTCGCATCCATAATCTGCTGCATGCTTTTTTTGAGCTCTTCCTGCAGATTTGCCGTATTGAATTTCTCGACGGTTTCCTGAACAACCGGGATCCGAACCGAAGTTTCCTCCCTGGGATACACTTCTTTCAAGCCGTCCCTGCGCTGCCGAAACGAACGGTATTTATCTTCCTGCGCTTTTGACAGCGGCTGATAGAGCATCTTAAGCTCAAGTGCCCGCTCCACGTAAACGCCTTCCCCAAACCACAAAATCAATTCATCACAGGTATCGATGCACTTTTCGATCTCGCCTGCCTGATGATACAGATACGCAAGCTGATATGCCCATTCCTCCGTATATTCCGCTTCCTTTAGCTCTTCCAGAATTGCGATCCTGGTCGGAAGGTCCGCTTGATTTGCCCTGCTCATCTTGTAGCGCAGCACATATTTTAAGTTATCATGAGGAGCAATTTCTACAAATTCGTTATAATATTCCTCCGCTTCCTCCAAATCCTTCATCTTTATGGAAATTTCCGCAAGCCGGTATATGATCATCCGTCCGATCGGAGAACGATCGTACGCCATCAGAAGAATTTCCTTCGCTTCGTCATATCGTTTTAATTTGGCATAAATGTCCCCTGCTTTCACCAATAGATTTACATTTTTCTCTTTGCGCCAGTTAATCGAGTCTGCAATTTCTGCCGCAGCATTATAATTACCTTCGGCGACCAACGCTTTCATCTGATCTTTTTTTAAATTATATTCATACTTATCCAATCGTGTCACCTCAAAAAATGCAGTTCTATTTCTCTTCGTAACGAAGTTTCCCGGTATTTACATCCACATCATGCATTCGAATATATTCTTTCGTTTCTTCCGGCAGCTTCCGCCTGCGCAGTATATACGCGACCGACTCGCGGATCAGATAGTAAATGACCGCAAACGTCGGCACGCCCAGCAGCATTCCCATAAATCCGAACATACCGCCGCCCACTAAGATTGCAAAGATTACCCAGAAAGAAGAAAGTCCCGTCGAATCACCCAGAATCTTTGGCCCGATAATGTTGCCGTCTACCTGCTGCAGCAGAAATACAAAGATCAAAAAATACAATCCTTTGACAGGTTCTGCCAGCGCAATCAAAACAAACCCGGGCACAGCGCCGATAAACGGACCGAAAAACGGTATGACGTTTGTTACGCCGACGATCACCGCCACCAGCAGACTGTACGGCATTTGTAATATAATCAGCCCGATATAGCAGATTATGCCTATAATGGCAGAATCCAAAATTTTACCGCTGACAAAACCGCCGAAAATCTGATTGCTCACCCGCATCGTATGGATGACGACATTGCCGAACCGGGACGGCAGTATGGCATAGACAATTTTTTTGCTCTGCCCGATAAACGTCTCTTTCCGAAACAGCAGGTATAACGCGATCACAAGGCCGATCACAAAATTAAATACCATCCGGACGGCACTGATGACGCCGGTAGTGATAGATGCAAGATAGGTCAGGTACGTATTTACCTGCGGAAGAATCTGTTTCTCAAACAGCGTCTCCAGATAATTGCCGACACTGTTTAAATCAACGCCCATAAACGCCATCCATTCCGAGATCTGGCTGTCGCCCGCCAGAACACCCTGTGCCCATTCTTCAAAATCTTTCAGCTCTGCCGGAATACTGACCATCATATTGCGGATACTTTTGATCAATTCCGGAATCATCATATACAGCAGCAAAAAGATGATCAGAAGAAGAAACAGCAGCGCGCCGATCGTTCCGAGAGTACGCGCCGTCCGTTTGGCTTTTCTCTCGTCTTTCATCTTTGGCTGCAGGTAACGGTTCAAATGTCGTTCCAGAAAGACCATGACCGGATTTAAAAGATAGGCAACAATAAATCCCATGCTCACCGGCTGCAAAATCCCCATCGTCTTCTGCCAGTACTGGGCAAATCCGTGGTACCGGTAGATAAAAAAGAAAAACAGAATGCAGCAGCAGAACGTTCCGAACGTCACTGCCGCAATCACAATATATTTTTTTAAATCCCAATCCGAGGCGGTTTTCTTTGTATCCGCTTCTTTATGCAGCTCATCCAAACGGCTACCTCCTATTTTCTGTTGTAATTGATCAGGCAGCCCTTTAAGATAATGCTTCTTTCATCATCTGTCATATCGCCAAGCATCAGTTTAAATTCTTTTAACGCCCCGTCTTTTACCACATATGCCGAGATATCCGCCGCTTTTTCTTCCACTGCTTTGCGGATGTCCGGAAGGAAAATATAATCACCGTTTGCAAACGGAAGCTCACCCTGTTCGATCAAAAACGGAAGCATGCCCCAGTTGATCAGATTGGAACGGTAACGCTTCGTTGCATACTCATTGGCAATATTTGCCCAGCCGCCCAGCACTTTCTGGCAGGAAGCCGCCTGCTCTCTCGCGGAACCGTCTCCCGGCTTCACCGCAAAAATCGTGCTGCCGATCCCGATCGTCCCTCTGCCGATATCGCTGTAATTTGCTTTTAATACATCCATCACCGGTTTCAATTCCGGAACGGCTTCACACGGGCAGGTATCCGCCTCAATCGCTTTCTGCGCTTTTTGGATCTCTTTTGCCTTTCCGACATAGGAAGGATCTTTTCTGGAAAGCGTAAATTCCGCCAAGCCCAGCGGATTGGAACGGTAAGAAGACGTTTCCCCGGACGGAATCAGCTCGTCCGTCGTCGTGACCGGATCGTGGATTTCCGCAGCCACCTGTAACAGCATATGTTTGGGAAGCGCGCTCATTTTGGGCCAGTCCTTGATATTTGGTCCGAATTGGATCTCTACCGAAGGATCCGCCTTGCCCTTACTGTCATATACCCGGTTTTCATATATCTTGCTGTCAAAGAAATAACGCGGTTTGCTAAAATCAATGTCCAGATCGGTTGCCGCCGTCAAGTACCCTTTATTTGCTGCAGTCGCCGCAATGGAACGCGCGTCCATCAGTGCAACAGACGCTACCTGGCCGTTCTGTACCTTGGAACCTTCCCGATTCGGGAAATTCCTGGTCGAATGGCGGATGGAAAACGCATTATTGGCAGGCGTATCCCCTGCGCCAAAACATGGGCCGCAGAATGCCGTTTTTAACACTGCGCCAGTCTCCATTAACGCCGCCGCCGCGCCGTTTTTCATAAGCTCCATATAAATTGGCGAGCTTGCCGGATAAACGCTTAATGAAAATTCATTTGACCCAATGGACGCCCCTTTTAAGATGTCCGCCGCATCGCAGATATTTTCAAAGCCGCCGCCTGCGCATCCTGCAATTATCCCCTGATCCACAAAGAACTTTCCATTTCTTACTTTGCTCTTTAAATCAATATTTGCCGCGCCGTCAAAACTTACCTGCGCGCGTTTCTCGCAATCGTCTAAAATATCCATTAAATTTGCATTCAGTTCCTCAATCGTATATGTGTTGCTCGGGTGGAATGGCATAGCAATCATCGGACGGATTTCGCTTAAGTCTATTTCAATCATTCCATCATAAAAAGCAATTTCTTTCGGATTTAATTCTTGATACTCGCCGCTTCTGCCATGGATTTCATAAAACTCTTTTACGGCGCCGTCAGTCCTCCATATAGAAGAAAGACAGGTCGTTTCTGTCGTCATAACGTCTACGCCGATACGGAAATCAACGCTTAATTCGGACACGCCCGGCCCTACAAATTCCATTACTTTATTTTTTACATAGCCATTTGCAAACACTTTGCCTATTATCGCTAATGCAATATCCTGCGGGCCTACGCCTTTTACCGGGGCGCCCTTTAAGTATACGCCCACCACTTCCGGCATATTAATGTCATACGTCTGCCCCAGTAACTGTTTCACAAGTTCCGGCCCGCCTTCTCCCATTGCCATCGTGCCAAGCGCGCCATAACGGGTATGGGAATCTGACCCTAAGATCATCTTTCCCCCTCCGGCTAGCATTTCTCTTGCAAACTGATGGATCACTGCCTGATGAGGCGGCACATACATTCCGCCATACCGTTTCGCGCAGGTTAACCCAAACATATGATCGTCTTCATTAATTGTCCCTCCAACCGCGCAAAGGCTGTTATGGCAGTTTGTCAGCACATATGGGATCGGAAATTTTTCCAGCCCCGAAGCCCTTGCCGTCTGAATAATCCCGACAAATGTGATGTCATGTGAAGTTAATTTATCAAATTTAATCTGAAGCTTGTCCATATTGCCGGAAACGTTATGGCTCTCCATAATGCCATAGGCAATCGTATTCTTAGCCGCTTCTTCTTTCGTAACGCTTTTTCCCGTTTTACTTAAAATTTCTTCTACACATCCTGCGCCATCTTCTATCAATTCTTTTCCATTTAACAGATAAACTCCGTTTTCATATAGTTTCATAATTTTCTAATTCTCCTTACTCCATAGTTATTAAAATCATAAATGCAATATTGCCAAAAGTCAAGGATTTATCACCGGAAACGTAATAGATACGATAAATAAATCTCCATCTATTTTAATTTCGAATGTTCCTCCCATCAGATTCGTTAAATTTCTGGCAATCGACAGTCCCAAACCATTTCCTTCCGTCCCTCTCGACTCGTCTCCCCTTACAAACCGTTCGCTTAAATCCTGCGCCGGTTTATGGATGCTTTGGGCGCAAATGTCTTTAATAGAAAATTCTCCTATCCCATTTTCCACTTTTAATTCCACAAACACCCTTGTATCTTTCATCGCATATTTCGCTACATTATTATATAGGTTCTGCACAACCCTCCAGACACGGCTTCCGTCTGCTAATATCATCACCGGCTCTTTTGGAAGCCGCGTCACTACTGTCAGCCCTACATCTTCAAAAATCTCATTAAATTCCCCGCCTGTCTGGAATATTAATTCCACCATGTTAATCGGCTGCATGTCTAATATAATATTTCCGCTTGTAATCTGTGAAACTTCTACCAAATCTTCCGTCAGTTGTTTTAACCTCTGGGATTTCTTGTCTAAAATCTCCACATAATTCTCAACGTTCTCATTCCAGCAGCCTTCCATTTTAATCAGGCTGATATAATTTATTATTGAAGTCAGCGGTGTTTTAATGTCATGGGAAACGTTTGTCACAAGTTCCGTTTTCAGACGCTCGCTTTTTACATTTTCCTCTACGGCTTTTAACAGCCCTTCGCCGATTCCATTAATTTCCTCCGCCAGTTCTTTGTAATCCCCTTTATATTCTTTTAAATCTAATTTATACTCCAATTTACCATGGCTGATTTCTCTAATTCCGTCCAAAATCTTTTTCCTAAACACAGTGTGTTCCATAAATGTGACGGAAGAATACACAAACAAAGCTAAAAGCCCAAAAACAGCCCAAACGCTTTGCCTGAAAAATAATTTCCAGAGAAAAAACAGCTCCATAGCCATACAGACAACAATACGGATAATCCCCCGTTTTTCCATTGCCTGTTCTTTCATGCTCTTTTTATAAATACGGATTACATAAGATACCAAACTGCATTTTGTAAATAGGTCAGCTTTTATTTTTCTAACAAAACTCATATAGAGCGTAAGCAGTACGGCGTCCGACAAAAACACTAACGTGCCCGTTAAAATTAAGGAACTTGAAATCCCCCACTCTTTGTCCCCAAGCTTTGCGCAAAACAAGATCAGCCCCGTCATAAAAATTACCGCGGCGGCAAATAAAAGCTCTGTCGGCAGATAATCTATCCTGTGTAAATGGATACTATCGTCTTTATCGCTTCTACCCGTCGCAAGCGTAATATAGATCATAGTCAGTAAAAAGGATAAAAACGCCACAATCGCCACAAAGATACTGACGCCAATCCATGGAACATAGGTATCATAAATCACTGCGGCATTTGCAATCGCATCCGCTTTTGAGAGAGACGTGTCTATCCCAATAATCAGACAACCGGTTCCGCCCGCCTGAAACAGCCGGATCACGTCCATCTGGGAAAGCTGGTCTAAATACTTAAGGTTTCCTTTCAAATCTAACAATGCATCGTCATAGCAAAGATAATTTCCAAGCTTTTTCGCCTGCCTGACCGCTTCTTCTTTGTTCGAAATATCCTTCATATTTGTATAAACCTTATTTTCTTGTAAAAACCAATAATAAAGATTGGATAATCCGCCTTCAAATTTTACTTTATACATTTTATATTTCGTGTTCTGCGGTTCCGTCATGACTTTTTCTTCTACTCTGCGTTCCATCTGAAGATACATCATTAAATCTTTGATTTCTTCTGAAATCTCCTCTACATAATAGTAAGAATGAAAAAAGGAATAGTTATTTCCGATGTCGCGAAAACTCAGCCTATTCCTTCCAAATAAATTTACCATTAAGGAGAAAACGACAATTACAATAATCAAAAATACCATCTGCATAAGAACTGCAACTGTTTTAAATCCATTATTGAATTTGTTGTTCATTCTAACTTCCTTCTATGCTTTTTCAATTTTATATCCGATTCCCCAAACGACTTTAATATAACGCGGCTCTTTTGGATTTATCTCAATTTTCTCCCGAATGTGCCTGATATGTACAGCCACCGTATTGTCTGCCCCGATTGCATCCGCATTCCAGATGCTTTCATAAATCTGGCTGATGGAAAACACTTTTCCCTGATTCTTCATTAATAAAAGCAGGATATTATATTCGATTGGCGTTAATTTCACCTGCTCGTCGTCTACGGTCACTTCCTTTAAGTCATCGTTTATAACAAGGCCTCCCGTCTGATAAACAGACTGGCTGCTCTCCGCTGCATTTCCAAGTTTAGTATAACGGCGGATTTGGGATTTCACCCTCGCCACCAGTTCCAATGGGTTAAACGGCTTTGTCAAGTAATCGTCCGCGCCGATATTTAGTCCTAAAATTTTGTCAGAATCTTCCGACTTCGCGGATAAAATAATAATTGGAATGCTGCTTTCTTCGCGGATTTTTAATGTCGCATGAATCCCGTCGAGTTTTGGCATCATTACATCTATAATCAATAAGTCAACTGCCTGTTTTTTTAAAAGCTCCAATGCCTGCGCGCCATCATATGCTTTGATGACCTCATACCCTTCCTGCTGTAAATATATTTCTATCGCTTCCACGATCTCTTTATCGTCGTCACAGACAAGTATCCGGTTCATACTTTCTGTCCCCTCCTTATCCGTATCTGTCAGCCTTTTCTGCCAAATGAGAAAAATTTCTGTCTTTTTTCCTTTTTCTCCTCGTCTTCTTCTTCATCGTCTTTTGGCTCATCTAATAAACTTTCTAGTTTTTGGAAATATTCCCGATTTATTTTAATGACCGGTTTTTCATAAGCCGTCTGCTTTTCTTCCGTCACATCTGCTGTAATTTCTTCCGCCATTTCTGATTCGGATTTTTTTTCCGCTTTTTTATAAAAGTTCCCCGAACGCCCTTCTTCTAAGAGTTTCTGATTTTCTTTTTCTTTCTCTATTTCCCGATTGCGCTCCTGAATCAAACGCATATACTTCTGTGAATCCTTCATATCTTCCAACTGGGTAATTAATTCAAGCTGGTTACTGCGGACAACGCGTTTTTCCTGCTCCATCTCCTGACTCAACCTGCTTAACGTTTCTTTTACCGATTTTTCCGCTGCATCAATAATTCTTTGGATTCTCCCTAACGCATCTTCAGAATAAAGAACAGAAGCCGCATAAATATCCTGAGACTGATGGTTTGCATTGCGTAAAATTTCCATACGCTGGTTTTCCGCTTCCAATTCTGCGCGATTTCTGCCCTGAACCGTAAGATCGTAAAACTCCATCATTTCATTGACTGCTTCACTTAGGTTCGTAAGCTGCTGCTGCATTATTTTCTTATGGATTAAAACATATTCTTCGTCTGTTTCAACAACCTGACCTCTCGAAACCATAAGATGCATCTCGCGTAAAATTCGCTCCAGTTTATCCTGTATGCTCATAACCCCTCCTGCGGATCTTTAAGAAAAAATTCAAGGCTGCGTTCAAAAATACCTTTTAAATACGCAATCGCCATTCCGTAGTTCGTCATCGGGACATTCTGCTCTTTTGCGCATTCCAAACGGTATTTCATTTCCCGCCCATTTAATGTACACCCTCCGCAATGCACAATCAAGGCATATTTTGTCAATTCTTTTGGAAAATCTCCTCCGCTTGTAAATTCAAACGAGAGATTTTTTTCCGTATGCTCATTTAACCAGCGCGGCAATTTCACTGAACCAATGTCCCCACACTGCCTATGATGCGTACAGCCTTCAGAAATCAATACAAAATCATTTTCTTTCAGTGTCTTAATTGCCTTTGCCCCTTCTATCTGCTGGTTGAAATTTCCTTTATATCTGGAGAAAAGTATTGAAAAGGACGTCAGGTAAATATCGTCCGGCGTATCCTTTGCCACACGGGAAAATGCCTGACTGTCAGTAATTATGAGTTTCGGTTTTACTGAAAGGGAAGAAAGAGCGGCGCGAAGTTCCGTATCTTTTGCCACAACCGGAATTGCCCCGCCTTCTAAACAATCCCGTATAACTTGCTGCTGCGGCAAAATCAGCCTGCCTTTTGGCGCAGAAGAATCAATCGGAACGACTAAGACTACTATATCGTTTTTTTCCAATTTATCACTTATAATTTTTTTCTCCACTTCTTTTGATGAAACTAGAGAAGCAAGCGTTTCTTTTAATTTTTGTATATTTTCTCCGCTTTTTGCGCTTAGAAAAAGTATAGATTTTTCATTTTGAAGCAGTTTATTAATTCTATTTTTCTCATCTGGGTTCAGATTCTCCGATTTATTTACCGCAATGAGATAAGGAATCCGTTTCTTGTAAAACTGTGTAAGCAGTGGACGCTCTAGCATTTCAAATTCATTTGAATTCGGCGGGCATTTGCCATCTATGACAAGAATCGCAAGATCTGTCTTATGAAGAACGCCAAGCGTTTTTTCTTTCCGCATGGCGCCTAAATCCCCTTCTTCGTCCATTCCCGCCGTATCAGTCATTACAACTGGGCCAAATGGCAAAAGTTCCATCGCCTTGCTGACTGGATCAGTTGTCGTCCCTTTTATTTCAGAAACAATGGCTAAGTTTTGTCCAGTCACTGCATTTAAAAGACTTGACTTTCCAGCGTTCCTTCTTCCAAAAAACCCGATATGCAGACGGTTTGCGGACGGTGTTTCATTCATTCCCATAATTTACCCCTTTATCTGTTTAGAAGCGGAAATCTCTTTTTCCCTCATGGATATTTGCAATATATTCCGCCGCTTTTTTCCTTACTGTCTCATTCGGAATCTTTTCTAACTCTTTTTCAATTAATTTCTCACCGATTTTCTTTGTTTCCTCTGATGCATAATCCTCAAGATATTCTTTTAACGTCATAAGCGCATTTGGGTGACAGCAATTTATAATCTGCTTATTTTTTAACAGTGTCATAAATCGGTCTCCCGTCCGCCCCTCTCTGTAACATGCTGTACAGAAACTTGGCGCATATCCCAATTTCATCAGCCATTGTACAACTTCATCTAAACTCCGGTTGTCGCTAATGTCAAACTGCGCAGAATTTTCATCCGGCTTTTCTTCATCGGCGTATCCCCCTACGCTTGTCTTAGATCCTCCGCTAATTTGGGAAATGCCAAGATGAAGCGCCCGCTCCCTGCTTTTTTGGGATTCTCTCGTCGATATAATCATTCCTGTATACGGAACTGCAATCCGAAGACAAGCCACGATTTTCGCAAATGTATCGTCGCTGATTCCATTATCGAAAACGTCCGGATCTATATCGTCGGCTTTTCGGACACGCGGCACACTGATTGTATGCGGGCCTACGCCGCCAAACGCTTCCATATGCTCCGCGTGCATAATGATTCCGGTAAAGTCATAGCGGTAATTATTCAGCCCGAACAACACGCCAATCCCCATATCGTCAATTCCGGCTTCTCTCGCCCGATCCATAGCTTCCGTATGATAGGCGTAATCGCTTTTCGGGCCGGTTGGATGAAGATCTTCATAAGATTTCTTATTATAAGTTTCCTGAAACAGAATATAAGTTCCAATTCCAGCTTCCTTTAACTTTTTGTAATTTTCTACAGAAGTAGCCGCGATATTAACGTTAACGCGGCGAATCGCTCCATTTTTATGCTTAATGCTGTAAATTGTCCGAATGCTCTCTAAAATATATTCAATCGGATTATTCACGGGATCTTCTCCAGCTTCTAAAGCAAGCCGTTTATGCCCCATATCCTGCAATGCCGTCACTTCCCTGACAATGTCTTCCTGTGTCAGCTTCTTTCTTGTAATATTTTTATTTTTCAAATGATATGGGCAATACTTACAGCCGTTTATGCAGTAATTAGACAGATACAATGGAGCAAACATAACAACCCTGTTGCCATAAAATTCCTGCTTTATCGCTTCCGCTAACTGATAAATCCTTTCGTTTAAATCTTCTATCTCACAGTCCAAAAGAGTAATTGCCTCTTTATGGGAAATTCCTTTCATCTCGGAAGCTTTCTCTAAAATCCGTTCAATTACTTCTCTGTTGTTTTTATTTTGCTCTGCATACGAAAGAGAAGACTGTATCTCCTCGTCACTGATAAATTCTTCCGCTCTTGGTGACATTACGTTGTACATTTCATTCCTCCCAATCCTTCTGCCGGATCTCCGCGGCCTTCTGCAAACCGATACCCGATCTTATCTAACCTGCTTTTTAAATGTTGAAAACTTTCAGCCGCTTCGTCTCCGGCGCATAATTTATTGTCGTATAGCTCATACTTCTTTCGGTTTTCCTTTGGGGAAAGATTAGGCATAATGACGTTTGCCCCCGCTAATATGCCAAGTTCCCTCCCATTTTCGCAAATCGTGCCTAACGCAGTCGTTGCCGGAATAAGCAAATCCGGCTTAAGGAGCCGCAAAAGCCCAATCATATAAAGAGTCTGCCCAAGCGTCCCTGCCGTTTTGCCCGCAAAAGGCGTATCGTGATGTGGGATAAAAGGGCCGACCCCAACCATTTGGGGCTTAAACTTTGTAATAAAGAGCATATCTTCTGCAAGGCATTCCGCCTTCTGGCCGGGAGATCCCGCCATAAATCCACATCCAACCTGAAATCCAGCTTCTTTTAAATTCCAAAGACAATCCATACGGCTTCTTAACGTTAATTCCTCTGGATGGAGCATCCGGTAATGTGGATCAACTGCCGTTTCATGACGGAGCAAATAGCGGTCTGCCCCTGAATCGTGAAACTTTTTGTAACTCTCTTTCGGACGTTCTCCTATAGATAACGTCAATGCGCAATCTGGATAGAGCGACTTTATTTTTGTAATCAGTCTCACCATGCGTTCGTCCGTGTAATAGACGTCTTCGCCGCCTTGCAGCACAAACGTCCGAAACCCAATGCGGTATCCGTTTTCACAACATTGTAAAATTTCTTCTTCGCTTAAACGGTAACGGGCGGCATTTCGGTTGTCATGACGGATCCCGCAATAATAACAATTATTTCTGCAATAATTTGTAAACTCAATCAGTCCTCTGGCATATACATGATTGCCATAATATTTCCGCGATGCGCTTCTTGCCCTTGCAAATAAATACTCTTTTTCGCTTTCTGAGGAAATTAATGCGATCCATTCTTCTTTTTCCAAAGAATGGTTTTGTTCCAGCCGGTCAATCAATTTACGCATTTTTATTTTGCTGAGTCTTTTTCTAAAAATTCATTAATCTGGTTTACTAATGCATCCGGTTCAATTCCATGCACCATAGCCGCTTCTTCGATCGTCTCCATCTGGGAAGACGGGCATCCCAAGCAGTGCATTCCGATATTTAAAAGTAACGGAGCTATGTTTTCATTAATCTGTAATAATTCACCTATCATAGTTGATTTTGTAACTTGCGCCATTTTTTCATTCCTCCTAATTTTTTATCAGTATTTGCCTTTTTCCAGAATACCATTCACAGTAAGTTATTATAATACGTTTCCTATTTTTATGCAAATATATTCAAAAAAATCTATTCAGCGCTTGTATTCAGCTATTTTTTGTATTAAAATAAGCTTAAGCTTTCACAGCTTATAAATTGAATTACATAAGGAGGATATACCAATGGCATACGTTATTACTGATTCCTGCGTAAACTGCGGAACCTGCGAAGGCGAATGTCCGGTAGGAGCTATCTCCGCCGGCGACGGAAAATATGAAATCGATGCAGGCACATGCGTAGATTGCGGCACATGCGCAGGCGCATGTCCTACAGGAGCTATTGAGCAGGGCTAAAAACAAAAGTAAACCCCCCGAAACGCATATGCGCGCGGGGGTTTTACTTTGTCTCTTTTTCAGCCGTTTATTTTTAAATTCTTATGTAGTCACTTCTTTTTTCGCAAACAATCGATGCGATTCTTTCTTCTTAGAGTTTCCTTTTAGCTTTTTCGCATTTAATTCCCGAATTGCCGCATCCAGCTTCCGGAACCGTTCTTCTTCCTGTTCATCTTGTTCACGCATTAAATAATTCATCTCTTTTAAGACGCGGTCGCCGACATTTTCACCGACTTCTTTTCCAAGCGCCTGATTATTTTCCGCCAAAGCTTCTTTTACAATACCGCTCATTAATATTCGAAACTGCGCCATTTTATCTTCTGGAGAAGAATAATTTACTTGCTGCGCTGTAGAACTATGCTCTGTCAGCGTTCCGGCTGCAGTTGTCGCTAAAGCGGCGGCTTCGTCCGGATTTTTCCCATTGTGGACGACCATTTTAATTGCTTTAAGCTGATAACCTTGTTCTTTTAGTTCTTTTATCTTCAGGAATTGCTGTATGTTCTCTTTGGTATAATAACGATGTCCCATTTCGTTTCGGGGAATGTCCAGTTCCAATTCTTCTTCCCAGTAGCGAAGCACATGCGCTTCTACATTCACCAAACCCGCGGCATCTGAAATCATATAACGTAGCTTGTCCAAATGAACTGCCTCCTTCCTCTTTATTCATTATAAATGAGAATAGAACAATTTACAATGAATTTTGGTCGGGCAGATTCGACGGCATTATTTTTCCATGTTCGCGAATTTTGTGTATTGCGGGAGCCAAACGAGATTCACCGTTCCAATCGGGCCGTTTCTCTGTTTAGCTATATTGATTTCCGCTATATTTTTCATTTCAGTGTCTTTGTTATAGTAATCATCTCTATAGATAAACATAACTACGTCGGCATCCTGCTCAATGGCTCCCGATTCCCTTAAATCGGAAAGCATAGGCCTGTGTTCCGGACGCTGTTCGACGGCGCGGCTCAACTGTGAAAGAGCAATTACCGGAACATTTAGTTCTCTGGCTAATCCTTTTAAAGATCGGGAAATTTCTGAAATTTCCTGCTGTCTTGAATCATTTCTTGCGCCGCTTCCTGACATTAACTGCAAGTAGTCTATTATCACAAGTTTTAAATCATATTCCAATTTAAACTTTCTGCACTTACTGCGTAATTCAGAAATCGAAATTCCCGGCGTATCGTCAATAATCAGGCGGGAACTGCCGATCACTCCAGCTCCTTCAATCAGCTTTTCCCAATCCGCATCATTTAAGTTCCCAGAACGCAATACCTGCGCATCCACTCTGGCTTCCAAAGCAAAAAGACGGTTGACAAGCTGTTCTTTTGCCATTTCCAAACTAAAAATCGCTGTCGCAAGGTTTTCATGGAACGCAACATACTGGGCAATATTTAAAACAAATGCCGTTTTCCCCATGGAAGGGCGCGCCGCTACCAATATAAAATCAGAAGGCTGTAAACCTGACATTTTATAATCCAAATCAATAAAGCCTGTATGAATGCCCGTTACGTTTCCCTGTGTCTTAGAAGCCTGTTCTATTTTTTCTAAAGCATTTAAAACAATCTCTTTGATTGGGACAAAATCTTTGCCGCCCTGATTCTGCAAAAGATTGAAGATATTTTTTTCCGTATCCGCCAATATATCTTCTATTTTTCCCTGTCCTAAATAACATTTATTCGCAATATCTTCCGTTATTTTTATTAACCGCCTTAATACCGCTTTATCTTTTACAATCTGGGCATACGACGCCACATTTGCAGAAGTCGGCACAACGTCTAACAAATCGTTGGCATATTCTAGGCTGCTGACTTCTTCCGGCGCATTCATGGCTTTTAATTTTGCCTGTAATGTCACAAGATCTACGGGTTCTCCTGCCTCGTATAGTTCCGTCATTGCCTGAAACAATAACCCATACTGCTTATAATAGAAATCTTCTGTATGAAGCATCTCCATTGCAGTAATAATTGCATCTCTATCCATTATCATTGCGCCAGTGACAGACTGTTCCGCTTCCAGACTGTTTGGCATCACGCGTCTAATCAGACTTTCCTCCATGAAGGCTCCCCCGCATTCTATTCTGAAGCTACATGAACCCTCAAAATTCCGGTCACTTTTGCGTGAAGACGGATCGGAACTTCATGTGTCCCAAGACTTTTTATCGGCTCTGTAAGCTGCATTTTTTTCTTGTCAATTTCAAATCCAAGCTGTTTTCTGACTGCGGAGGAAATCTCTTTTGTAGAAACAGAACCAAATGTCCTTCCGCCTTCTCCGGTCTTAATCTTTACTTCTACTTTTAAATCTTTTAATTTTTCCGCTAATTCTTTTGCAGCTTCAAAATTTTCTTCTTCCATCTTTTCTTTATGTTTATTTTGCAATTTCAAATCATTCAGATTTTTACTGTTTGCCTCTACGGCAAGCTTTTTTGCAATAAGGACATTTCTGGCATAAGAATCATTTACAGTTACAATTTCTCCTTTTTTCCCTACCGATTTTACATCGGCTGACAAAATCACTTTCATATTTCAATTTCTCCTTCTTCTATCATATCATTAATTGTAATCTGAAGTTTCCGTTTTGCTTCTGCTAACGTACAGCCAGGTAACTGCGCGCCTGCGACATTCAAATGGCCGCCCCCGCCTAATCGTTCCATAATCAACTGCACATTGATTTCATCTATTGACCTTGAACTAATATAGATTTTTCCCTGATACTCTGTCATGACAAACGACGCTTTGATGCCAATAATATTTAACAACTCGTCTGCCGCCTGCGCTCCAACGATAGTCGGGCTTTCCGTTTTACTTGGGCAGACGGAAATTGCAAACGCGCCTTTATACACTTCCGCCTGACGGACGACTTCCGCCCTTTCTTTATAAGAATTCATATCATTTCTTAAAAGCTTCCTTACCCGCGTCACTTCTGCCCCACAACGCCTTAAATATGCCGCGGCTTCAAAGGTCCGCACGCCTGTCTTTGTCATAAAGTTATTGGTGTCAATTAAAATTCCAGCATAAATGCTGTCCGCTTCCGCGGATTCTAATTTGATATTTTCTTTAAAATATTGGAGAACTTCAGCAATCATTTCACAAGTGGAGGAAGCGTATGGCTCAATATAAGATAATATCGGATTTTTAATCACTTCTGTCCCCTGCCTGTGATGGTCAAATACGACAATAGCGTTTCCACGCTCTAACAATTTCGGGCATTCCGTATAATTCGGCCGGTTTGTATCCACCACCATAACCAGCGTATTCCGGCTGATAATTTCCATTGCCCGCTCACTGTTAATAAATAAATCTTCCGGATATCCTTTCTCCGGTGAAAAACATTCTTTTAACGGGCGTAAAGAGGACGTGACTTCATTTAACACAATCTGCGCTTTTTTATTTAATGCCTTTACCATACAATAAATGCCGATTGCCGCCCCAAATGAATCTACGTCACTGATGTTGTGTCCCATAATGATTACATTTTCCCGGCTTTCCAGCGTTTCACGCAGGGCGTGCGCCTTTACTCTCGCTTTCACGCGCGTATTTTTTCCGACTGTTTTTAACTTTCCGCCATAATAAAATACGTCTTCGTCTTTCCGCACAACCGCCTGATCGCCGCCGCGGCCCAATGCCAAATCAATCGCCATGCGTGAATATTCTGCATTCGCCACATACCCGTCGCCATGGATGCCTACTCCAATGCTTAACGTAACAGCCATTTCGTTTCCGACTTTGACATTTTTGACTTCTTCTAATAGGCTGAATTTATCTTCTTCGAGAATATTAAGGTACTTATATTTAAACACAACGAAATATTTGTCTTTTTCCGTTTTGCGCACAAGCGCGTCTACTTTTAAAAAATATTCATTTACTTTCCGATCAATTAAGGCAGTCAGCAATGAACGCTTCACTTCTTCGATGCTATCTAACGCTTCTTCATAATTATCAATATAAATCAGGGCGGCAACTAATTTTTGCTCTTGGAAAGCTTTGATATAATGGTTTAACTTCGTCTCATCAAATAAGCAGAAAAAGATAAAATTCTGCCCTTCTTCTTCCACATCTAAGATACTTTCCTCATTCAATCCCTTCTGGAAAGAAATGCGGCTGATCTCTCCCCGAAAAAATTTATCTTCCCACTCAATTAAAAATTCCGCTTCTTTTTCGCTTTGCAGGCGCTCTTTTGAAATCATGGGAAAGATGCTAAAAATAGTTTTATGGTAATTTTTAGATTTTCCGGTTACGGCCTCAAACTGTTTATTCACCCAAATGATTTTACCGTTCATATCAAGAATCGCCTGCGGCGCCTTAAAATTATCTAAAATCTTCCGTTGTACCGAAGAATACTGCGTCGCAAAATTAAGAATCTCTTTTGTCAATGCCGGACGATTTAACATGTAAACCGTAAAAACATAGACAGCATACACCAATAAAAATACTGAAAATATGATTCCTGCCCTTCGGTCGGTAAAATAAATCCCTATATTAAAAAACAAAAGGACAAAAACAAAATACAAAGGCATATACAAATAATTTTTTAATCTTTTTATAATTTTGTAATCCTTGTTCATATCTCCTCCATTTTTGTGGTAACCCGCGCTGTTTTGGCGTTATTTAGCATCTTACGAAAAAGAGAGAAAGCGCTTTTAAAGATGGAGCACACGCTCTTTAATTTCCTGCGTCCTTCCCTGATTCCAAAATTGCGTCCCAATATAGCCGCAGGTTCGCCTTGCCACGCTCATTGTATCCTGATTACGGTTGCCGCAGTTTGGGCATTCCCATGCAAGCTTTCCATGCGCATCTGTAATTACCTGTATTTCCCCATCATAACCGCACTCACTGCAATAATCGCTTTTCGTATTTAACTCTGCATACATAATATTTTCATAGATATGATTCATTACTGCAAGAACTGCAGGAATATTATCCTTCATATCAGGGACTTCCACATATGAAATCGCCCCTCCGGGTGATAATTTCTGGAACTGCGCTTCAAATTTTAATTTTTCGAACGCATTGATTTCTTCCGTTACATGGACGTGATAGGAATTTGTAATATAATTTTTATCCGTTACGCCCGAAATAATTCCAAATCGTTTTTGCAGGCTTTTCGCAAATTTGTATGTCGTGGATTCCAGCGGCGTGCCGTATACGGAAAAGTCGATCTGTTCTTTTTCTTTCCACTTTGCGCAGGCGTCGTTTAAATATTTCATGACTTCTAATGCAAATGGCGTTGCGGACGGATCTGTATGCGATCTCCCCGTCATATAATGTACGCATTCGCAAAGCCCCGCATAACCTAACGAAATAGTGGAATATCCATTCATCAATAACGGATCTATTGTTTCCCCTTTTTTTAAACGGGCTAACGCCCCATTTTGCCATAAAATCGGCGCAATGTCCGATTTCGTCCCCATAAGACGGTTATGCCTTGCCATAAGGGCCTGATAGCATAGCTCAAGCCGCTCATCAAATATTTTCCAAAACAGGTCAATGTCCCCTTTTGAAGAACAGGCAATGTCGACAAGATTAATTGTGCAGACTCCCTGATTAAACCTTCCATAAAATTTAAACTGATCCGTTTCATCTTTATAGACTGTTAAAAAAGAACGGCATCCCATACAGGTATAGACATTCCCCTGTTTTAATTCCCGCATCACCTTTGCGGAAATATAATCCGGAACCATGCGTTTTGCCGTGCATTTTGCCGCGAGAACAGTAAGATCCCAATAAGGGCTTTCTTCCCTGACGTTATCTTCGTCTAATACATAGATCAGTTTTGGAAACGCCGGAGTAACATAAACGCCTGATTCATTTTTTACGCCAACTATCCTCTGTTTCAACACAGATCGTATCACCATTGCAAGGTCTTTTCTCTCCTGCCCGATTGGCGCTTCATCTAAATATAAAAATAAGGTAATAAAAGGAGCCTGTCCATTTGTCGTCATCAGCGTCACAACTTGATATTGTATGGTCTGCACGCCTTTGTCAATATCCTTTTTTACGCGCTGTTCCGCAACCTGATGGATTTGCGTTTCGTCTGCATCAATTCCTGCCTGCAAAAATTCCTCATACACTTCTTTACGGAACTTTTTCCTGCTTTCTGAGACAAATTTAGAAAGATGGTATGCGCTGATAGACTGTCCGCCATACTGGCTGGATGCCACCTGAGCGATAATCTGTGAAGCGACCGTACATGCTACGGAAAATGAATTAGGCTTATCAATTTTCGTTTCGCTGATTACAGTCCCATTCTGAAGCATATCATCTAAATTTACCAGACAGCAATTATGGATATGCTGCGCAAAATAATCCGCATCATGAAAATGAATCAAACCTTTTTCATGCGCTTCCCAAACCTTTTGAGAGAGCAAAAAACGCTTTGTAATGTCTTTGCTGACCTCTCCAGCCATGTAATCCCTCTGCGTCGATGCAAGAAGCGGATTTTTATTGGAATTTTCCTGTTTCGCTTCCTCATTCTGGCTCTCAATAATGGTCATAATCTGCGCATCTGTCGTATTTGACTGACGGACTAACTGTCTTCTGTAACGGTATGTAATGTAAACCCTCGCTACCTGATACGCGCCCTGACGCATAATCTGGTCTTCCACTTCGTCCTGAATTTCTTCCACATTCATGGAACGTATAGACTTTTTACAGATTTCTTCGACATTCCCCGCAATCGTCTGAATCTGTCCTGAAGTAAGGCGTTTTGCCGGATCTACTTCTTTATTCGCCTTATGAACAGCGGCAATAATTTTCGTAATGTCAAAACCTGCTTCTTCTCCAGATCTTTTAATAATTTTCATTGCCATTCCCTCCTGTAACAATACTGTTTCTTCCGACAGTAAAAGTTATTTGGATTGTACCATGTTTCCACTTCAAATAGCAACTTATCTTAAATATTCTTTCGCAGAGGTCTCATAGAGATTATTTCCTTTGCTGTCAATTACTACTATAACCGGAAAATTTTCCACTTCTAACCTCCGCACTGCTTCCGCGCCTAAATCTTCATAACAGACAACTTCTGATTTCGTAATGCACTTTGATAAAAGAGCTCCTGCCCCGCCTATAGCGGCAAAATAAACTGCATGGTTTCGAATCATCGCATCAATGACTTCTTGACTTCGTTTTCCTTTCCCAATCATCGCTTTTTGCCCTAAATCCAATAATGCCGGCGCATATTTGTCCATACGGCTTGCCGTAGTGGGTCCGGCGGAGCCAATCGGCCTTCCTTCCCGCGCAGGCGACGGCCCCATATAATATACGACTGAATCTTTCAAGTCAAAAGGAAGATCTTCCCCTTTTTCAATCGCCTCTGCCAGACGCTTATGCGCGGCGTCCCTTGCAGAATAAACTGTCCCTGACAAGTAGACAAAATCCCCGCTCTTTAAATTTGCCGTAACTTCTTCTGTAATTGGCGCAATAATATACTTATCCATAAGATTCTCCATTTCCGATCCTATTTTCCACATTTTTATAAAGTTTTGCACACATGGCGGTTGACATGGCAACAAATATTGACAGCAACAGGAAGTCCCGCGATATGCGTTGGAAATGTATTGATATTGACAGCAAGCGCGGTTATCCTGCCGCCAAGCCCTGCGGGGCCTATCCCTAGTCCGTTTATTTTTTCTAACAATTCCATTTCCAGTTCTTTTACATACGCAACGGCAGAGCGTTCCTTTATATTTCTTGTCAATGCCTGCTTTGCCAGAATCGCCGCTTTTTCAAAGTCTCCGCCAAGCCCTACGCCTACCACCAGCGGCGGACAGGCGTTCGGCCCCGCTTCCTTTACCGCAGACAATACAGCCTGTTTTACGCCCTCGATCCCGTCTGAGGGTTTTAACATAAAAATCCGGCTCATATTTTCACTTCCAAACCCCTTTGACGTAAATGTAATGTTTACCTGATCTCCGGATACAATAGAATAGTGAATGACTGCAGGCGTATTGTCTTTTGTATTTTCACGCAAAATGGGATCTCCTACAACCGAATGCCGTAAATACCCCTTATGATACCCCTGTCTTACGCCTTCATGGATTGCTTTTTCCAAATCACCGCCCACGAAATGCACATCTTGTCCAATTTCAAAAAATATCACTGCCATGCCTGTGTCTTGGCAAATTGGTATCTGCTCATCATTCGCTATCTGCAAATTTTTCAAAAGCTGTCCCAATACTTTTTTTCCAACTTCAGATTCTTCCATTTCTTCCGAATGTTTTAACGCTTCCACCATATCTTCTGAAAGACTATAATTAGCTTCCATGCACATTTCCTTTATTGTGTCTGTAATCTGGCTTACGTCTATTGTTTTCATCTTACGTTATTTCTCCTGTTCTTTCCTGTCTTTTTCTGTTTTCTTCCAATGATCCCTTAATTTTAACAGAGCATCGTTTGCATATAGGGATTTCATCTTTGGAAATGCGCTCAACAGACGGTTATGCCCTGAAATCCTTTCTTCCAAAAGCTCTTTATAACGCCTGCTCCATGTTTCATATTCAGCTTTTTTCTTTTCTATGGCCTGATATACGTCGTCTCTTTTTTCAATGACTTCTTCCGTCCGCTCAAAAATAATTTCCCCAATGTCATCTGAAATTTCCTTTAATTTTAATGCCGCTTCCTCTATTATTGCAAGCCTTCGGTTTAATTTCAATATTGCGTTTATCGTAACAATAAAATCTGCGGCAAAAGACAAAACTGCCCCTATTACTATAAAAATTCCTATTGTTTTCGGAATAAAGCGCACCATGCCAAATAAGAGAGGGTGAAGGATTCTTATGATAAAACAACAGGACAGCCCCCATAAAACCGAAAATTTTAAGCATACATATCCTTTAATATGAAAAGGAAGATCCGAATAATCCCACCACTTATTATGAAACGCTTTTTCCAATATAAATCCGGCAGTAAATTCAAGGACAGAAGTCAGCAAAACAGATCCTATAAATAAAATAAAAAGATTGTCTTTTAACGGCATTAAAATTTCAATGACAATCAATACGCCAACGCCATAAATCGGACAATACGGTCCATTTAAAAAACCGCGGTTTACAAAAACCCCAAGCTCTAACGCAGCATAAGCGACCTCCACACACCACCCGATACATGCGTAAATCACAAAAATGAAACAAACTTCATAGATTGTCTGAGGCATAGAAACTCCTCTCTAGCTGTACTGACAAGACAAAAAGGGCTGTAAGATACAGCCCAAATAATCTTATTCTTCTGTTTCTTGTTTTTCTTCTTTCGATTCATCTGCATTGTCTATTTCTTCCATCAGGGTTTTATCCTCCCTGACTTTTGCAATACTTGCAATCGTGACGTCTTCGTTCATATTAATCAGCTTTACGCCGGAAGTCACACGCCCAAGAATGGAAATGCCTTCCACTTTCATGCGGATAATAATGCCTTCCGTCGTAATAATCATAATTTCATTGTCGTCATTTACGGCTTTGATGCCAATGATATTGCCTGTTTTATCTGTAATCTTATAGCATTTTACTCCCTTGCCGCCACGGTTTTGGGCAGAAAATTCTTCCATCTTTGTCCGTTTTCCAAGCCCTTTTTCCGATGCAATCAAAAGAAATTCTCCCTGCGTATTTAACTGCATTCCAATCACTTCATCGCCGTCTACAAGGTTCATGCCGATTACGCCCATGGAATTGCGTCCCGTACTCCTAACGTCCGTCTCATGGAAACGGATACACTGCCCATATTTGGTTACTAAAATAATGTCTTTTGTATGATCTGTTTTCTTAACTTCAATTAATTCATCATCTTCCCTTAAATGTATAGCGGAAAGTCCAGTCTTCCTAATATTTGCGTATTCCCGTATCTGCGTTTTTTTGACAATTCCATTTTTCGTCGCCATAAACAGATAATTGCCTTCCTGATATTCACTGATTGGAATGACTGCGGTAATTTTTTCTCCCGGCTGAAGCTGCATTAGGTTTATAATCGCCGTCCCTCTGGCCGTCCGCGATGCTTCCGGTATTTCATACGCTTTCAAACGGTATACCTTTCCCGTATTGGTAAAGAACATCAAAAAGTGATGCGACGTCGTCATCAAAAGTTCTTCGATATAATCGTCTTCAATCGTTTCCATGCCTTTGATCCCTCTGCCGCCACGGTTCTGGCTTCTAAAGTTGTCGATGCTCATGCGTTTAATATAACCAAGGCTCGTCATGCAGATGATTGTATTTTCTTTCGGAATAATATCCTCCATGGAAATGTCATATTCGTCGAACCCGATCGAAGATCTGCGGTCATCTCCGTATTTGTCGGAAATCAGCATGATTTCTTCCCGAATTACGCCTAAGAGTTTCTTTTCATCTGCTAAAATCTCTTTTAATCCGGCAATTTTCTTCATTAATTCCGCAAACTCCGATTCTATTTTTTCACGCTCTAATCCGGTCAGGGCGCGCAGACGCATATCGACAATTGCTTGGGCCTGATCCTCACTTAAGCCAAACCGTTCTATTAACTTTTCTTTCGCTTCACCCGCATTGCGGCTTCCCCGTATAATAGAAATGACTTCGTCAATATGGTCTAGGGCAATCAACAAGCCTTCTAAAATATTGGCGCGTTCCTCCGCTTTGTTTAAGTCATATTTCGTCCTTCTGGTTACGACTTCTTTTTGGTGCAGAATGTAATAATCTAACATCTGGAGCAGATTTAACACTTTCGGCTCATTGTTGACAAGCGCAATCATAATTACGCCAAACGTATCCTGAAGCTGCGTATGTTTAAATAACTGATTTAACACAATCTTTGCGCTCACATCACGCCTTAGCTCAATACAGATGCGCATTCCCTGACGGTTCGATTCGTCGCGTAAATCCACTATGCCGTCTATCTTCTTCAACTTATGCAGTTCCGCGATTTTTTCTATCAGCCTTGCTTTATTTACCATATAGGGAAGTTCCGTTACGACAATCCGGTTCTTGCCATTTGGCATAGCTTCAATGTCCGTTACGGCGCGGACGCGGATTTTCCCGCGGCCTGTGCGATACGCCTGTTCTATGCCAGACGTGCCAAGAATTGCGCCGCCTGTCGGAAAGTCCGGTCCCTTAATAATTCCCAAAATTTCTTCCATCGCCGTTTCACGGTCTTCTAAAATCTGGTTATCAATAATTTTGACAACTGCGGCTATGACTTCCCGTAAGTTATGCGGCGGAATATTCGTCGCCATTCCCACGGCAATGCCCGACGTCCCGTTCACTAATAGATTCGGGTATCTGGCAGGAAGCACTGCAGGCTCTTTTTCCGTCTCATCAAAGTTCGGCATAAAGTCCACTGTGTCCTTATTAATATCCGCTAACATTTCCATGGAAATCTTGCTTAACCTTGCTTCCGTATAACGCATAGCGGCCGCGCCGTCCCCATCGACCGAACCGAAATTCCCATGGCCGTCCACCAACTGATAACGCGTCGACCATTCCTGAGCCATATTGACTAATGCGCCATAAATGGAACTATCGCCATGTGGATGGTATTTACCCATCGTATCGCCGACAATACGCGCGCATTTACGATGAGGTTTGTCAGGCCCATTATTCAGTTCTATCATGGAATATAAGACCCTGCGCTGTACCGGTTTTAACCCGTCTCTTACATCTGGAAGCGCCCTCGATGCGATTACGCTCATCGCATAATCAATGTAAGATGTTTCCATGGTCTTCTTTAGGTCCACATCATGGACCTGATCAAAAATTTTATCGTCCATCTGTCAAATTTCCTCTCTATACGTCCAGATTCTGCACGTATTTTGCATTTGCTTCAATAAATTCACGTCTCGGCTCAACTTTGTCTCCCATCAGGGTTGTAAAAGTAATGTCAATTTCTGAAGCTGCTTCTTCATCTAAAGTCACCCGCCGTAAAATTCTTTTTTCCGGGTCCATCGTCGTATCCCAAAGCTGTTCCGCGTCCATCTCGCCCAATCCTTTATACCGCTGGATTTTATTGTTGTTATCTCTGCCAATTTCCACTAAAATACGGTTGAGTTCTTCATCGCTGTACGCATACCAGACTTTTTTGTTTTTTTCTATCTTAAACAACGGCGGCTGCGCCAGATACACATAACCCTGTTTAATCAGTTCCGGCATAAACCGGTATATGAAAGTTAAAAGCAATGTGCTGATATGCGCGCCGTCCACATCGGCGTCCGTCATAATAATAATCTTATGGTAACGCAGTTTTTCAATATCAAAATCTTCATGGATTCCTGTCCCAAAAGCCGTAATCATCGCTTTGATTTCCGCATTTCCATAAATTTTATCTAATCTGGCTTTCTCCACATTTAATATTTTGCCGCGAAGCGGCAAAATCGCCTGCGTCGAACGGCTTCTCGCCGTTTTTGCGCTTCCTCCTGCGGAATCGCCCTCCACAATATAAATTTCACAGTTTTTCGGGTCTTTATCTGAACAGTCTGCCAGCTTTCCAGGAAGCGACATTCCTTCTAACGCTGTTTTCCGCCGCGTTAAGTCCCTCGCCTTTCTGGCGGCTTCCCTCGCCCTCTGCGCCAAAAGGGATTTTTCACAAATCGTTTTGGCAATCACTGGATTTTGCTCTAAGAAGTAAGTAAGCTGCTCACTGACTACAGAATCCACCGCTCCCCTCGCTTCGCTGTTTCCAAGCTTTTGTTTCGTCTGCCCTTCAAACTGAGGCTCTGAGATTTTTACGCTGATAATTGCAGTAAGCCCTTCCCGAATGTCTTCCCCGCTTAAACCGGAATCCGTTTCCTTGATAATCTTATTTGCTTTTGCATACTGGTTAAAAGTCTTTGTCAGCGCATTTCGAAATCCCGCCAGATGCGTGCCGCCTTCCGGCGTAATAATGTTATTTACGAAACTATACGTCGCATCATTAAAAGAATCATTATGCTGCATGGAAACTTCAACATAAACGCCGTCTCTTTGTCCTTCACAATAGATAATCTCAGGATAAAGCGGCTCTTTATTTTTATTTAGATAGCTGACGAACTCTTTAATCCCTCCGGCGTAGTGAAATTCTTTTTCCGTCACTGGTTCCGTCCTGTCATCTTTTAACACAATTCTTAGATCTTTTGTTAAAAAAGCCGTCTCACGCAAACGCTGCTTTAAAATGCCATAATCAAAAACCGTTTCTTCAAATATGCTGTCGTCCGGCATAAAAACTACCTTCGTCCCAGTTTGATCTATGGGGCATTCTCCTATGACTTTTAATGGATAAACTGTATTCCCTCTCTCAAACCGCTGTTTGTAAATCTTTCCTCCACTACAGATTTCCACCTCCAGCCATATGGACAGCGCGTTGACGACAGAGGCCCCTACGCCATGCAGTCCGCCGGACACTTTATATCCCCCGCCGCCAAATTTACCGCCGGCATGGAGAATTGTAAAAACAACTTCAACTCCCGTAAGCCCTGATTTATGGTTAATGCCGACCGGTATTCCGCGCCCATCGTCTACCACAGTCACGGAATTGTCTTTATTTACAGTCACCTCAATATTTTTACAAAATCCGGCTAAAGCTTCATCTACGGAATTATCCACAATTTCATATACCAAATGATGCAGCCCTCTTGATGAGGTGCTCCCGATATACATTCCCGGCCGTTTCCGGACTGCTTCAAGCCCTTCTAAAATTTGTAGTTGATCTGCTCCATATTCAGCGCTCATAGTTACCTCCTTCACTGATGCAAAACTGTTCCATTTATCACTTTGAACACGCGGTCTATAGGAAAACGGTTTCGTATAAATTCATCTAGCCCCGTACACGTTACGATAGTCTGGGTGCTGTTTATATGATTCAGCAAATAATTTTGCCGATGGTTATCTAATTCGGATAGTACGTCGTCTAAAAGTAAGATAGGCGTATCTTTAATGATTTTCTTTACAAGTTCAATTTCTGATAATTTTAATGCAAGCGCGCATGTCCTCTGCTGGCCCTGTGAACCAAATTTCCGGATATCTACGCCTTGTATGGAAAAAAATATATCGTCCCTGTGGGGTCCTATGGACGTCTGTCCATATTTTAAATCCTTTTCTCTCGTCTTTTCCAATTCTTTCCAAAAATCGCCTTCATATACATTTGGCTCATAAGATAAAAGCAGTTTTTCTCTGCCGCCGGAAATATTGCAGTGTATGCTTTGCGTAATTTCATTGAGAAGACCCACAAATTCACTTCTTCTTTGTATAATTTTACTTCCATATTCCACAAGCTGCATATCCCAGACAGAAAGCGTATCTCTTAACTCTGGACGAAAAGATATGTCTTTTAAAAGCTTATTCCGCTGATATAAAATTTTATTATATTTAGATAAGTCATGCAGATAGATTTTATCTAATTGACAAAGTTCAATATCCATAAAACGCCTTCGCTCGGAAGGGCCATTTTTAATTATATTCAAATCTTCTGGAGAAAAGAAAATAATGTTTAATATGCCAAACAGTTCACTGGCTTTTTGAATTGGGATTTGGTTAATGGCTATCCCTTTGGAACGGTTTTTCTTTAAGTGTATATCGATCTGGAATTGTTTTTCTTTTTTCTCTACAGAGATTCGGATATGGGATTCTTCGCGCTTGAATTGGATCATATCTTTGTCTCTGCTTCCCTTATGCGATTTTGTAGTCCCTCCGACATAAATTGCCTCTAAAATATTTGTTTTTCCTTGCGCATTGTCTCCATAGAGGATATTTGCGCCCTTTTCAAAGGAAATATGAAGCGTTTCATAATTACGGAAATGGTTTAATTCCAGCGATTTGACAATCATTTTTTGATTTTAATAATCTCATTCCCAAAAGATATGGCGTCTCCTGAGTAGAGTTTTCTCCCTCTGCGCGTTTCCGTCTCCTCATTGACAGTAACCAGTCCGTCTAAAATAACCATTTTCGCTTCGATGCCAGAACTGACAAGCCCTGCTTTTTTTAAAGCTTGGCCAAGACGGATAAATGTTTCATTTTCACGAATTTGAATTTCCATATTTCGTCTCTCCAATCTGATTTAGTTCGCAGATGAATTAAAATTAACGGGAAGGATTAAATAAATATAACTTTCATTTTCATCTTTAATAAAACATGGGGCTTTCGGGTTGACCATGTAAATTGTAATGGATTCATCGTCAATTACACGAAGGGCGTCAATATAGAATTTCGGATTAAATCCAATTAAAATATCTTTGCCTTCTTTTTCAATGTCTATTTCTTCATTCATGGAACCAATAAAAGAGTTGATTTTCAGTTCCATGGAATCGTCCGTGATATTCATAATAATCGGTTTTTTATCGCCTTCTTTTATGAGAAGGGAAGCCCGGTCAATACAATCTAATAATTCTTTTTTATGGATTGTAAGTTTCGTTTCGTAATCAGAGGAAAGCATCTGTTCAATTTTAAAATACTCTCCTTCGATTAATCTGCTCACAACCATCGTTTGGTCAAATTCGAATACAATGTGGTTTTCCGTTAAAAAAATCATTACGTCTTCTTCTGCTGATCCCGGAATTATTTTACTAATTTCATTTAATGTTTTTCCCGGCACGATTACTTTCTTGTGTTCATAGGAGTTTTTTAATTCAATATTACGTATGGAAATGCGATGGCCGTCTAAAGAAGCGACTTTTAATAGGTTTTCATTGATTTCAAACAATTCTCCAGACATTAATTTATTTGCATCATTGTCAGTTATGGAAAAAATTGTCTGGCGAATTACTTCTTTTAGGGTGAATTGAGACATGGTAATGGAATCTTTACGTTCTACATATGGCAGATAAGAAAAATCTTCTCCTGATTTTCCGATAATGTTAAATTTGGCTTTTTCACAGGTAATTAAAGTTTTAAATGCAGCATCCGTTTCAATCGTAACTTCATTGTCAGGGAGTTTTCGTACAATTTCTAAAAATATTTTTGCATCTAAGGCAATAATTCCCGCTTCAAGAATTTCTCCGTCAATGATTGTTTCAATTCCTAATTCCATATCATTTGCAGTTAATTTGATTTTGTTTGCAGAAGCATCAATTAAGATACATTCTAAAATTGCCATTGTCGTCCGGACTGGAACTGCCTTTGAAACAATATTGACTCCTTTTAGAAGTTCAGATTTATTGCAGATTAGTTTCATTGTGTATAACTCCTTTCAAAAAAGTATATATATAATATATAAAAAGATTTCGTAGTAGCAGTAATAGGGGCTGTGAATATGTTAGAAACCCTTAGAACCGTTGAAAATGAAGCATTTTAAAGAAGAAAAGCCTGTTTAAAAATGAAAAAATATGGGGGATTTACCCTGAATTTATTGTGGACAACCGATTGCTAAATCAGTTCGGGTTGATCTTTTTCTTAATTGTTTCGATTAAAATGCGAGTATTTTCGTTATTATCGTATTCTTTTGTAATTTTTTTTACGCCGTTCATAACGGTTGTATGATCCCGGTTTCCTAACAGCACTCCGATTGACTCCATAGTTGCATCTGTCATGTTTTTACAGAGGTACATGGCAATGTGCCTTGGGCGTACAATATCGCTGTTTCTGGCTTTTGAAATAATCTGGTTCATGGAAATCTGGAAATGTTCAGAAACGACTTCTATAATTAACTGGGGAGTGATTTCTTTTGGTTTATCGGGAGTGATAATATTTTGAAGTTCTTTCATGGCAATGTCCATGGTGATTTCCGTTTTGACAAGGTTTCCATAAGCCAACAGTTTATTTAATGCGCCCTCAAGTTCACGGATATTGGATTTTATGTTATTTGCAATATAATTTAAGATTTCATCGCTTAATTCCATTTCGTCCATTTCCACTTTACGACGCAGGATCGCCATACGGGTTTCATAGTCAGGAAGCCCAATATCCGCCATAAGACCCCATTCAAAACGGGACTGGATACGTTCTTCAAGCGTTTCCATTTCTTTTGGAGGTTTATCGGAAGTCAATATAATTTGTTTTCCGGCTGAGTGCAGCACATTAAACGTGTGGAAAAATTCTTCCTGCGTGCTTTCCTTTCCTATTATAAACTGTACGTCGTCGATCATTAAAACATCAACTGTCCGGTATTTTTCACGGAGTTTTGTCATCGCTGTCGCATTGCCTGTACGGATAGATTCAATAACTTCATTTGTAAATTCTTCCGACGTCACATAGAGAACCCTTGAATCCGGATTTTGCTCTAAAATGAAATTACCGATGGAGTGCATAAGATGCGTTTTCCCTAACCCCGGACCTCCATATATATAGAGGGGATTATAAGCTTCTCCGGGTGACTCTGCAACTGCGAGACATGCTGACTGGGCAAAACGGTTATTATTTCCGACGACAAATGTTTCAAAAGTATAACTGATGTTTAAGTTAGCCCGTTCCGCCGCTTGTGAAGAAATCTGGTTTTTCTTGGAAGAAGCGCTGCGAAGCTGGTTTGCCTGTTCGGGAAGCACAAAGACCAGATGATATTCAACCCCGGTCATTTCCGTAATTGCAACTTTTAAAGGAAGTTCATATTTTTTTGAGATTAAATTTAACGCCATTTGGCCTTGGGGCACTAAAATATAAAGGGTGGCATCTTTAATTGCGCATAACTCTAAAGGTTTGAGCCATGTATCAAAAGAAATCTGAGAAATGTCGTGTTCTTCCTTTACTTCCTGTAAAATTAGTTCCCATTTTTCGTAAATCGCTTCCATTTGACTTCTCCATTATAAAAACAATAAATTTGTAACAAAAGATATATACACCTTATCATAACAAAATTTGACTGTTTTATCAATGAAAAATTTTTGTGGGTGGATATTTTCAACCAAAATGAGGAATATTTGTAGAAAATATAAGGAGTTATCCACATTTTATCCACGAAATGTGTACTACTTTTAAAAATCAACAGAAATTTCTGGATTGTGGAAAAGAAAATGTGGATAACTTTAATAAATCAACAGAAAATCATTAAAAATGATGAAATATTCTTGACTTAAGAAGTTTTTTTGCTATAATTGAAATAGTGTTTTTTAGAGTAGAGGAGGTGGATTATATGAAGATGACCTATCAGCCAAAAAAAAGACATAGAGCAAAAGTTCATGGTTTCCGCAAAAGAATGAGCACAAAAGGCGGAAGAAAAGTATTGGCAGCAAGAAGATTAAAAGGAAGAAAAAGAATATCAGCTTAGGCCACAATTTGTGGTCTTTTCTTCTATTATGAAGGAGTTTGTAAATGAAGTTTTCAGAATCGCTGAAAAAGAACTCAGATTTTCGTACTGTATATAATAAGGGAACTTCTCATGCAGACAGGCTTTTAGTTTTGTATGTTTTGGAAAATAATTTAGAAAAAAACCGGTTAGGGATTTCAGTCAGTAAAAAAGTCGGAAACAGCGTCGTCAGGCATCATCTGTCGCGTTTGATTCGGGAAAGTTACCGGCTGAATGAACAACTATTTGATTGTGGATTGGATATTGTTGTCATTGCAAGAGTAAAAGCGAAAAAAGCATCGTACCATGAAATTGAAAAATCCCTTTTACATCTTGCAAATCTTCATTATAGAATAGCAGATGAAAAGAAGATGGAATAATTTTGAAAAAACTAGTAATTGGAATGATTCTATTTTATAGAAAATATTTGTCGCCTTTGAAATCGACAAAATGTCCATATACTCCTACCTGTTCGGAGTATGGGTTGGAAGCGGTGGAAAAATATGGCGCCATAAAAGGATTGGCGCTTGCATTGTGGCGGATATTAAGATGTAATCCTTTTTCAAAAGGCGGATACGATCCCGTCCCATAATTCGTTATTAGGAGGAATGTTACATTGTCAGATATTATATTAACAGCATATGACGGAGCGATTCTAGGGCCTATAGCAAAGCTGCTTGGTTTTATTATGAATGCGGTGTATTCGTTTATGGTCAATGTACTGGGAATCGGAAATATCAGTATAGCGATTATAGTTTTTACGATTGTAATTTACCTATGTTTGTTTCCCGTGACCTATAAACAGCAGAAGTATTCAAAACTTACCCAGAAAATGCAGCCAGAGCTGAAAAAAATCCAGAAAAAGTACCAAGGGAAAAAAGATGCGGTTTCTATGCAGGCAATGCAAGATGAAACGTCTGCGGTTTATGAAAAATATGGAGTTTCCCCAACTGGAAGCTGTATCTATATGTTAATCAATATGCCGATTATATTTGCATTGTGGCGTGTATTTAACAATATCCCCGCATATCTTGGCATAGTAAGAGACCAGTTTACTGCGTTGGTAGAAGGGATTATGGCTACTCCCGGATATCAGGATACTATGACAAATATCGTGGAAACTTTGAAAATAAATACAGTACGCGTTGATTTCTCTGTAAAGGATGAATCCATTCTTTCAAACTATCTGGTTGACACTTTGTATGCGATGAATACTTCCGGATGGGAAACATTAAAAGAGAAATTTTCCGGTCTGTCAGATATAATTGCATCAACGCAGGAAAATCTGCATGAGTTCAATCAGTTTTTGGGAATGAATATTTCAGACAGCCCGCTTAGTATTATCAAATCGGGTATTTCAAATGGAACATACCTGATAGCGTTTTTAGCGTTAATGATTCCAATTTCTTCTTATCTGACGCAGATGTTAAGCATGAAACTTATGCCGCAGGCAGAGGGCGCAGACGATGCCATGGGCAGCCAGATGAAAATGATAAACCGGATTATGCCGTTGACTTCTTTGTTTTTCTGTTTTTCATTTCCGGTCGGCCTTGGCGTTTATTGGATTATCAGCGCGCTTGTCCGCTCCGCGCAGCAAGTGGCTTTAAATAAACATTTTGAAAAAGTAAACTTAGATGACATTATAAAAGAGAATCGGGAAAAAGCGAAAAAGAAACGTGAGAAGAAGGGGATTACAGAAAACAAAATCAATCAGGCAGCAAGAATCAATACGAAGAAACTAAACGAACCGGCGTTATCTGCAAAGGAAAAAGAAACTCTGTTAGAGAAAGCGGCAACAGCGAGAAATTCTGCAAAAGCCGGAAGCATGTCAGAAAAAGCGAATCTTGTAAAGAAATTTAATGAAAAAAATACAAAATAGGGGGCGGAAGATATGGAGAGTATTGAAGTTTCAGCGAAAACGTATGATGAAGCCGTTACAGAAGCATTAGTGCAATTAGGAAAGACAAGCGATCAAGTAACAATCGAAGTAATAGATAAAGGAAGCTCCGGTTTCCTTGGAATCGGCGCAAAGCCTGTAAAGATTAAGGTAAAGACGAATCTAACCGTGGACGGGTATTTAAAAGAATTTTTATCGGATATTTTTTCAGCAATGAAAATGGAAGTAAAAATTGAAATAAAGTTAGATGAAGAAAAACGGAACATTTCAGTTGACTTAACGGGAGATGAAATGGGCGTTTTAATTGGAAAGAGGGGCCAGACGTTAGATTCCCTTCAGCTTCTTGCAAATAATGCTGTCCATAAACATTTTGAAACTTATTATAAAGTAAAAATAGATACAGAGAATTACCGTGTCAGAAGAAAAGAGACATTAGAGAATCTTGCCAGAAATGTGGCGTTTAAGGTAAAGAGAACTAAACATTCTGTCTCGCTTGAACCAATGAATCCGTTTGAACGGAGGGTGATACATTCTGCGTTACAGAATGACAAATTCGTTACGACGCACAGTGAAGGGGACGAGCCTTTCCGTCACATCGTCGTTACTTTAAAAAGACAGTAATTGAAGTAAAGGGCTGTTGCAACACATTATACTTTCGTATGTTGATTCGTAAGTTAGTGTCTGCAACAGCTTTGTTTATGTGATACGATTGGAGGTTCCTATGAAAACAGATACGATTGCGGCAATCGCAACGGCAATGACAAATTCAGGGATTGGGATTATCCGGATTAGCGGATCAGATGCTATTGAAACGGCAGATAAGATTTTATGCCTGAAAGAGAAAAAAAAGCTGTCAGAATGCCAGACGCATACGGTGCATTATGGTTTTGTAAAAGAAAAAGACAGGATAGTCGATGAAGTTATGGCAGTTATTATGCGGGCGCCGAAAAGTTACACAAGAGAAGACACAGTGGAAATTGACTGCCATGGCGGAACTCTTGTTATGCAAAAAATTTTAGAGCTTATTATAAAAAATGGAGCTAGACCGGCAGAAGCGGGAGAATTTACAAAACGGGCATTTTTAAATGGGAGAATCGATCTTGCGCAGGCGGAGTCTGTGATCGATGTGATTAATGCAAAAAATGAGTTTGCATTAAAAGCATCGATGTCGCAGTTAGGAGGAGCCGTTTCTATAAAGATAAAAAGAATCCGTGGAGAAATTTTACATGAAATTGCGTTTATCGAATCAGCGATAGACGATCCAGAGCATTATCAGTTAGAGGGGGAGGGAGCAATCCTCTCAAACAAACTGAATTTATTATTAGATGAAATGAAATCACTTTTAAAAAATGCTGAGAATGGATTGATGCTGAAAGAGGGAATCCATACCGTTATTGTAGGTAAACCAAATTCCGGAAAGTCTTCTTTACTGAATGCTTTTGTGGGAAAAGAAAGGGCTATTGTAACGGATATTGCCGGGACAACCAGAGATGCGATTGAGGAGCAGATTATGCTTGGGGGAATCAGCTTAAATATTATTGACACTGCGGGGATTCGCAATACAGATGATCTAGTGGAAAAAATTGGAGTGGATAAATCAAAGGAATATATTCAAAATTCCGATTTAATTCTTTATGTCGTCGATGCTTCTTCTTCTTTAAGCTCAGAAGATTTTGAACTTATGGAACTTCTTCAGGGCAGAAATGTAATCACGCTATTCAATAAATCAGATTTAGAATCAGCAGTTGGGGAAGATGAAATCCGGTCATTCCTAAAGACAGAAACCTGTTCTATTTCTGCAAAATATGGAGATGGGATAGAGGAGCTGGAACAAAAAATTGAAGAAATGTTTTTTCATGGAAAGATTCAGATAAATGAAGAAGTGTATCTTACAAATGTCAGGCATAAGGCTTCTCTTTTAGAAGCGGAGAAAAGTTTGCAGCTTGTTAAGAGAAGCATTAACGATGGATTGCCGGAAGATTTTTATTCGGTTGATTTGATGAACGCATATGAAGAACTTGGAAAAATTATTGGAGAATCGGTCGAAGATGATTTGGTTAATGAAATATTCAGTAAGTTTTGTATGGGAAAATAGATGCATTTTCTAAGTTTATGAAGCGGAATTTCAATACAAATAAATAAAGAGAGGGAAGAAAAATGTCTTGTATTGTAGAAAATTATGATATTTGTGTAGTTGGGGCAGGACATGCAGGGTGTGAAGCGGCTTTAGCATCTGCGCGGCTTGGATTTGAAACGATGCTCTTTACGATCAGCGTAGACAGTATTGCGCTTATGCCATGCAACCCAAATATCGGAGGAACTTCAAAAGGGCATCTGGTGCGTGAGGTAGATGCGCTCGGCGGTGAGATGGGAAAAAATATAGATAAAACTTTTATTCAGTCAAAGATGCTAAATAAGTCGAAGGGGCCCGCTGTACATTCTTTAAGGGCGCAGGCAGATAAAGCCGCTTATAGCGCACAGATGCGGAAAACTTTGCAAAATCAAGAGCATCTTACGATAAAACAAGCGGAAGTGGCAAAGATTATAACGGAAACACAATCAGGAAAACAGGTGATTGCCGGAGTAAAGACAGTTTCGGGAGGGACGTACTATTCAAAAGCTGTCATCTTATGCACTGGGACGTATTTGAATGCAAGGTGTCTGACAGGAGAGATGGTAAGCCATACCGGACCAAATGGGCTTCAGGCGGCCAAGTATTTGTCAGATTCCCTGAGAGAGATTGGAGTAGAAATATACCGCTTTAAGACAGGAACTCCGGCAAGAATTGATAGTAAATCTATTGATTACTCTAAAATGTCAGAACAGTTTGGAGATGAAAAGATTGTTCCGTTTTCATTTACGACGAATGCGGAGGAGATCCAGAAAGATCAGGTTTCTTGCTGGCTGACGTATACAAATGAGAAAACACATGAAATCATTCGGAAAAACCTAAAACGTTCTCCTCTTTTTTCTGGCATGATTGAAGGGACAGGCCCTAGGTATTGCCCTTCGATTGAGGATAAAGTTGTGAAGTTTGCAGATAAAGAGAAGCATCAGTTATTTATCGAGCCGGAAGGGTTAAATACAAATGAAATGTACATTGCCGGAATGTCAAGCTCTCTGCCGGAAGATGTCCAATACCAGATGTACCGTTCTGTTGCTGGACTTGAACATGCTAAAATCGTTCGGAATGCCTATGCCATCGAATATGACTGCATCAATCCAAACCAGCTTTTATCCAGTTTGGAATTTAAAAATATAAGCGGTTTGTTTTGCGCGGGACAGTTTAATGGAAGTTCCGGTTATGAGGAAGCGGCTTGTCAGGGTTTAATTGCAGGAATAAATGCCTGCCGTAAGCTTCAGGGAAAAGAGCCAATGATTTTAGATCGTTCAGAAGCTTATATTGGAGTTTTAATTGACGATCTTGTGACGAAAGAAAATAATGAACCTTACCGAATGATGACTTCAAGAGCGGAATATCGTCTCATTTTACGTCAGGATAATGCGGATTTAAGGCTGACAAAGAAAGGATATGAGGTCGGGCTGATTCCAAAAGAGCGTTATGACTGGGTCGTGAAAAAGGAAGCGATGATTCAAGATGAAGTTATGCGGATTGAAAAAGTGATGATCGGGGCGAATCAAAAAGTTCAGGCATGTATGGAAAGTTTAGGCAGCATCCCTTTACATACTGGGACTTCACTGGCAGAATTGATACGCAGGCCGGAATTAAATTATGACGTATTGGCGCCACTGGATAAAGATCGCCCGAATTTGCCAGAGGAAGTGACAGAACAGGTAAATATTCATATAAAATATGAGGGATATATCAGCCGTCAAATGAAACAGGTGGCGCAGTTTAAGAAATTAGAGAAAAAGAAACTGCCGCGTGATTTTGATTATCAGAAGATTCATGGATTGCGGATTGAAGCGGTTCAGAAATTAAACTTGCTGCAGCCTATGTCTATTGGACAGGCGTCCCGTATATCAGGAGTGTCTCCGGCAGATATTTCCGTAATTCTAGTTTATTTAGAACAGATGTATCAAAAAAAGAAGTAGGGGGAATTGTATGGAAGAAAAAATTGAACTTATGTCAAGACAGTTTGAAAAAGAAGGTTTTACTTTTTCAGATTTACAAAAGCGGCAATTTTATACGTTCTATGAAATGCTTGTCGAAAAAAATAAGGTAATGAACCTAACAGCGATTACAGACTTTAGAGAAGCCATAGAAAAGCATTTTATAGATTCAATTTGCATCTGCCGGATTGTGGATTTTAAAGAAACAGATCAAATCATAGACTTGGGAACCGGAGCCGGATTTCCCGGAATCCCTCTTAAAATTGCTTTTCCTGATCTTAAGATTACATTGGTGGATTCTTTAAATAAAAGGATACGTTTTATAGATGAAGTTATTCATGAGCTTGGATTAACAGGACTTACAACGATTCATAGCAGGGCAGAAGATTTGGCAAGAGATCAAAAGTATAGGGAAAAATTTGACTTATGTGTGTCAAGAGCCGTGGCAAATCTATGCACATTAGATGAATACTGCCTTCCTTTTGTCAAAAAAGGGGGAAATTTCATATCCTATAAATCAGGTGATGTAGATGAGGAGGTAAAAGAGTCAAAAAGAGCCTGCTTTTTACTGGGAGGGAAAATCAAAAAAGTCCATAAATTTGATTTAGAGGAAAATAAACGGTCATTTGTCGTTATGGAAAAAGTAAAGACAACGCCGAAACAATATCCCAGAAAAGCAGGCGCTCCATCAAAGGAGCCTTTAAAGTAATTGTTTATGCATCGTAAAACATTTGAAGCGCTTTATATAGTTTTTCAGGTTCTTCTAACTGAGGCAGTTTTTTACAATTTGAGAGAACAGCGGTTTCTATATTTTCGTCAAATTTTGCATAAGAATCGAGAATGCGTACAGATTCGTCTGAGTTGCGGCTTCCGATTAAGTAGATCGGATTTTCTACTTTTTTCAGCGCGGGAATGATATTGATATTTGTATAATTACTGAATATGCTTCCAAATAGGAAACGTCCGCCGCTGTATTTTGTGTGAGCGGCTTCATAGTAAACATCTTTTAACTTCGCAGAAGCGCGTGAAGATTTGTAAAAGTATTTTTCTTCAAACAGATAATTTATGTGCTCCTGAGTCATTTTAAGGTTATAAAAAAAGGTTCCAATAATCGGAAATTCTAATAGTTTTTTTACAAAGATTGTACGGTTATTGGGATTTTTCTGTATGGATTCTAAAGAAGGCGGACTGATAAAAAATAATCTGTTGAAAATAGTTTCGTCCATATTAGCTGCCATTAATGTAAATGAGACGGATTCGCCTGTCGCAATAACGTCAGTTTTTTCTTTTATTACTTTTTTTACAAAATCAGTGACTAACTGTACATACATATAATTTGTATAAGTCAGGTTTGGTTTGTCCGAACGGCCGCATCCTAAAAGGTCGATTGTATAAACCGTATGTTCCTTTTCTAATTTTTTGATCATACGATTCCATTCGTAGGACGAACTTGCCGGATAAAGATCGTGTATCAGGAGAAGCGGTGAGCCGGCTCCATGTTTCGTATAAAATATATTTCCATATCTCCATTCAAAAAAATATCCTGTAGTTTCATTAAGCAGCTTATGGATTCCTGAAGTTGTGTCTATTAATTTATTTATTCCATAAATCGCTCCGGAAGCAAGTCCGGTTAAAAGACAAAATTGTTTTAAATTTTTCTTCATCTAAAAAACCTCCTTTGAATTATTCTCTAATACTATTATAGACGAAAAATACAGAAGTTACAAATCTTATTCTTTTATTTTTAGAGTGTATAGAGTAAAATATTTGTAGAAACAGTTATATGACTGTATCGAATATATGTTCTATAAGGTGGTAGGTATGTTAGATTTCTTAAATAAATTATATACAGAAGCATTAGAAAAGAAAATGAAAATAGATTCAAAACGGTGTACGGTTCAAATGAAATTGGAGGAGAATAAAAGGTATATAGAGAAACTGCTTCAGGAAGATGAAAGTGGAGTTGATTTATTTTCTCCAAGAAAACAGAATAAGAAACTTCAAAAGACGATTGTTTCTTTAGAGGAAGATCAGAAAAAACTTCAAGTTAAATTAGAGGAATTAAATTTACAGTTATCAGAATCAGAATTTAGATTAAGTGAATTTGAGCAGGCAATTCAGGAAGCAAAGGAAAAGGAAACTCATATCGATCAAATTCAGAATCAATATGAGAGTAGCAATGTCTTGGATCAGATTGAAGATGTAGCTTATTTGGAGAGAATAATACATAAATTAGAGTTGTGTAAAAAAATTATAGATGTTGATACAAACCGTTGTAAATTGGAACTGGATACTTTAACAAAAGTGATTCGTGATCAGGCAGATAGGGGGAAAAATGGCTGTGATTAAAATGATTTTAATAGATAGGCATACTTTAATGCGGCAGGGATTGAAAGAGTTATTTGAATTAGATGATAATTTTAAAATAGTAGCTGATGCCAGCAATAGAGCGGAAGCGTTTGAAATAGTATCAGATTATGAATCGGATATTATTTTACTTGATATTTTTTCATTACATGAAGATGGATTAAAAGTTTTATATGAATTGAATCAAAGAAAAAGACGCGGCATGAAAATTATGGTAATTGCTGGAAGTAAAGATATTATAAATTTTATGAAAGCAATCGAAATTGGGGTCGATGGATATATTTTGAAAGAATGTTCTTTTTTGGAATTAAAAAGCGCCGTTTATAATATAATAAATGGTGAAATTTATATCCAGCCTGATCTGCTAAGTTGTATGGATGCGAAAAAAATGACTTGGAAAAGCGATAACGAGAAAATTGAAAGTTTGACAAAGAGAGAGTTAGAAGTATTAAAAAATTTGACGGTTGGTATGTATAATAAAGAGATTGCTTTGAAACTTGGCATCAGTGAAAGAACGGTAAAAAATCATGTATCAAATATATTTAAAAAAGTCGGGGTTGCAGATCGGACCCAAGCTGCTGTTTTTGCAATTAGAAGTCATTTGGTGAATATAGAATGAAGAAATGTTTCACGTGAAACATTGTGTAATTCAAATTTATTTTTATAACTGGCAAAAGATTTTGTTTATTAGTTTAATAAGATATTGTTAAATATTTTATTAGAGAAATTAGCGTTTTAAAAGTGATCATTTGTGTGAAGTGGATTTTGTGAAATAATAGATAATTATACTGATAAGGAATTGAATATTATTAAATATTGTAATTTTATTATTTGACGGGATTGTATATTTATTGAAAAGAAAGATATAAATCTAACTGTATATTGAGCAATCAGACATTTTAATTGAATGATATAGAGGTAAAAACGATGAATAGAAAGATAAAAAATACAGGATATATATTATTGTCTGTGGGATTAATCGTTTTTTATATATTCTTTTACATGAATTTGGACATTTGATGATAATGATCTTAGTAGGAGCAAGAATAACAGATTTTAGTATATTTTTAGCTCATTTAAGTACGGATGGCGGTGATTTCACCGATTTCATGGAAATGTGGATGCATGCAAATGGCGCTTTATTTCCGTTATTTATATCTTATATATATGTTTTATTATATAATAAAAACAACTCAAAGAGATTTTATCGAATTTTTTCTTGTTTATCTGCTATTGCTGCTTTATATCCAATGCTGTCATGGGTAATTATTCCTTTTATTTATTTGCAAGGGAATGCGTCTATAAATGATGACGTAACAAAATTTCTGGTTGTTTTTTGTGAATATTATAATCCATTAATTGTGAGTTTAGTGGCATCATTTCTTATTTGAATTGGGATCTTTTTAATCATTAGGAAACGGATAATTCATAATTTTATTGTTGAAATAAGAATGAAATAAGTGATTTTTATTTAAATTTGTAATGTAAGAGATAAATTGATATATGTAGATACAAACATTATATTTCAAAATTTTGAACTAGGAGAAATTTTTGAAAGGTGAGTAGTTGATTTAAGAGGTTATTTTTAGTATATAAAGGGTAAAGTTTAGAGCTGATACTGTATTAAGAAAATAAAATGTCTTGTTAAATAAACAAAATGTTTGAAGAAGAAGATTTATTAATTTTTTAAGAATAATAAGTTTTAATATATAAGGAGATAAAGAAATATGAATAGGAAAATCAGCCATAATTAAAGTTATAACTATCTCTTAAAAAACTAAATATAAAGTTTTATCTTTAAAAAACTATTAGATAATTTTGATATAGAAATATTATTGAAGAAAGCATATTAATTAGTTTATTGTATCATATATTTATTACCTACGGTTAAAGATTTAAAAAGTTTTATGCGATAATCTACGAAATTCCTGAGCTATATCTAAGAATATCTTGAATAAATTTAGAGAGTTATTTTTATTATTCTAGTAGTGAAAGTTCCGATTAGAATAAATTTTATTCATTTTGTTCATATCTTATTATTTGGTAAAAAGCCAATATCTTTATTTAAACATGAAAATTTTGCTTTTTTAAGTGTCAATTAGTGATTCATGGACTAATAAATAATATTTTAACTTATTATGCTTTTAATATAGTTTTGTTTTTGGAATTTTGTCTATTGCGATTAAAGATCGTTATTATTCTAAAATTGATTTATTGGTAATCTTTTCGTATAGTAAAATCTATTTTTATATTTGAAAAGGTTATGTGTTTTTTATCTTTGATTGATACCAGATAAGGATAACTTTCAGATTGAAATAAGAATATTGAAAAAAAGTTTTTGCATATGCTATATTGCCAATAGACAAAAAGAAATCACAAATCCATGCGGACAAAAAGTGAATTCCCAAACCGTGTTGCAGCACAGTTTGGGGATTCATCTTTTCCTTTATAGCGGCAAAGTACCCACTAGGGTTAGTTGTTGCTCTTATCGTCATTGTCTAATTATTTGATGATGTATTGGCAGGCTACACCAGCCAAAACAGCAACTAAAAAAGAAATCAAAACTTCCATGCAAACATCTCCTCTCTATTGCGGGCGTCAGTGAGCAACACATAAATTATATTATACTATTCGATATTTTTGCATTTTTATCTCAAAGAATTGTTCTGGGGATTGTAGCTATAGCAATCCGATGCTCGCTATCTCTGTGGACACTGTCATAATGTGGCTTCTCGGGGAGTTAATTTTCTTAATTAATACCATTACCTTCCGAAAGAAACTTATTTCTGTCCTTATCTGGTTTCATTCTTGTTGTTTATTTTTATATAAAAATTATGGCTTTTCTATCTTTTTTTTAATTATATAGTTTAGTATTATGAATTAGAATTTTGTACAGGGAACAGTGAATAGGTAAGGAGTGTGTTATTATAAAAATATAATACCTTAAAATTAAATGAATATAGGTATAAAAATATGCTTTATTCTAGATCCTGAAGCAAACTACTCTATAAAATTAAATGTACAGATTCTAGTTGTTATAGAATAATATTTTTAGTATTGATTACTCTTTTCAGAATGTTGAAAAATTATGAGTATTATTATCTAAGATCTAGCTGTTTGAAAAAATCCTATTAATATCATTTATAATAATTTAGCAGCTATAATATCTTTATAGATTTATAAATTTCTCTAATTGGAAAGTATAAAAAATAATTATTTAAAATTTAGTAAAATTTGCTATCTATAATTCATATCTAAGAAATTAATACAAGAAATGTTTCACGTGAAACATTATATAACTCAAAAATATTATAAAAGATACTATAATAATAATTAGTCCATATGTTATAAGATAAAAAATTACATTGAAAAAATTTACATATTTATCAATTATAGGATAATAAAAATAATAAAGCTTTTATTATTCTTTGATACAATAGACGGAAACTATCGTATATAATACTATAACTAGATATAGATTTAATTCTATTATAAAAAACCAAACAAAATAATACGCTATTTTCAATACATTTTCTATAACGTTCTATTGGCCAAAATCCAATTTATCTATAGCAATAACCCAAAAGAAGTGATATAATAACAATCAGAAAAAGAAGAAAGGACTAAAAAATGGCAAGGATTATAGCGATAGCGAATCAAAAAGGCGGTGTAGGGAAAACAACTACTGCAATAAATTTGTCCGCATGTTTGGCTGAGAATAATAAAAAAGTATTGACTATAGATACTGATCCACAGGGGAATACGACGAGTGGCTTAGGAATAGAAAAAGATGAAATCGAGAATACCATATATGAATTGATGCTGGACGAATGTACGATTAAGGAATGTATTGTAAAAACAGAAATTGAAAATCTCCATGTTATGCCATCAAATGTGAATTTAGCAGGCGCTGAAATTGAGCTTTTAGGAATCAGTGATAAAGAATACATATTAAAAAATGCAGTAGATTATATCAAAGATGACTATGATTATATCATTATTGATTGTCCTCCTTCACTTAATATGCTGACTGTAAATGCAATGACTACAGCAGATACTGTATTAGTTCCGATTCAATGTGAATATTATGCCTTAGAAGGTCTAAGCCAGTTAATCCATACAATAAATCTTGTCCAACAAAGGTTAAATGCAAACCTTGTGATGGAAGGGGTTGTATTTACTATGTATGATGCCAGAACGAATCTGTCTTTACAGGTAGTGGAAAGTGTCAAGAATAACTTAAATACCACTATCTACAAAACAATTATTCCAAGAAGCGTCAGGCTGGCAGAAGCTCCCAGCCACGGGCTGCCGATTAACAAGTATGATTCAAGATCAACCGGAGCAGAGAGTTATCGTATGCTGGCAAAAGAAGTAATCAATAGAAAGGATTTATAAGATGGCTATAAAAAAAGCATTGGGAAAAGGACTGGATTCTTTGATTCCTGAAAATCCAAAAGTAAATACAGTAAGTCATGCTGCCCAAAATGAAGATAAGAATGATTCATACAAAGATGCGGTTATGGTTGATATTCAAAAAGTAGAACCAAACCGGAGCCAGCCAAGAAAAAATTTTGATGAAGATGCTTTGTTAGAATTATCAGACTCAATTAAATTGTATGGAATTTTACAGCCTTTATTAGTACAGGACAAAAAAGAATACTATGAGATTATTGCAGGCGAACGCCGATGGCGCGCCGCTAAAATGGCAAAACTAAAAGAGATACCTGTAATTATCAAAAGTTTTTCCGAACAGGAAGTTTTAGAAATTTCGCTAATAGAAAATATCCAAAGAGAGGACCTTAATCCGATTGAAGAAGCGATTGCTTACAAACGCCTATTAGAAGAATTTCATTTAAGGCAAGATGAAATTGCGGATCGCGTTTCAAAGAGCAGGACAGCAGTGACAAATTCGATGCGGTTGTTGAAATTGTCCGAACAAGTTCAACAGATGCTTATAGACGATATGATTACCAGCGGTCATGCCAGAGCCCTATTAACTATCCAAGATCAGGACAAGCAGTATACAATTGCGCAAAAAATATTTGATGAAAAATTAAATGTAAGGGATACAGAGAAACTTGTTAAAAAGTTAGAAAATGAAACGGAATCTATTCCCATAAAAGAAGAAATTATAGATACGAAATTAGATATTATATATCAGGATTTAGCAGAAAAAATGAAAGGGATTTTAGGAACAAAAGTTATGATCCATAAAAAAGATGCTAATAAAGGAAAAATTGAAATCGAGTATTATTCACCAGAAGAACTCGACCGGATTATGGAACTTTTTCAGACAATAAAAAATATTTAATTAGAAAAGGAAGGAAAAATGATTGAGTATTATATAGGATTTGATTCAGATTATATACTGTTAGGCATTGCCGGTTTTTCAATACTGTTATTTATAATTTTACTAATCAACGCAATTCAAATGCACAAGTTGAAAAAAAAGTATAAAATGTTTATGGACGGAAAAAATGCTAAAACTTTGGAAGAATCCATAAAGAGCCGAATGGATCAAATTGATTATTTAATTTCTTCTAATCAAAAAAATGAAAATGAAATTAAAAGAATTTTAAAAAGCATGAAGAATACGTTTCAGAAAGTTGGATTAGTAAAATATGATGCATTTCAGGAGATGGGTGGAAAGTTGAGTTTTTCTCTTGCTTTGTTGAATGAAATAAATGACGGATTTATTATCAATGCAATGCACAGTAGAGAAGGGTGCTATACTTATATTAAAGAAGTTATTGATGGCAATTCAATTATTGCTTTGGGGGATGAAGAAAAAGAAGCATTAGAGATGGCAATTAATTATAACGCTAAAAAAGATTAAGTTTCGATATAAACGTATGTTTGTATTGGCTTTATTAATCGGGAAGGATTCAAATGCACAGTTATTTAAAAGCAATCGGGTTTCAACAAATGGATAATACAAAACTAGATGAATTGTTGAGTCAGGTTTTGGCAAAACCGAATTATTTGAATGTAGCAAAAGATTCACAGGGGAATGAATTTGTACAAATATCAAAAGATTTTGGGAAAGCAATAGGAATTACAATTTGCGGCAGTTACACAGAAGATAAACAATTTGAGATGGATTATTATTATCCTTATTTACAAGGCACACACATTACAAGTGAAGAATATATCAATATAGAAAAATATTCAGATAAGGAAGCTTATGCTGCAGTTTGTGATGAGATAAAAATAGGCGTAACTTTGATTTTCTATTTACAGAATGTCGCTGAGTATTTGAAAGAAAAAACAGGCTGGAAAAATAACTTTTCTCCTAAAATGAGCGCTATGCTGTCTGCTCTTTCGCTAAATGGGAAAATACTTCTTCCCATTAGTAAAAGCCAAACGCAAATTCAAAAAAATGAAGAAATCACACAAAATAGAAATCATCTTATTGCTGCGGCAAAAGAGGGAGATGAAGAAGCGATTGAAAGCCTGACTTTAGAAGATATTGATTTATATTCTATGCTTTCAAAAAGAATCGTAAATGAAGATATATTAAGTATAGTAGATTCTTATTTTATGCCATATGGAATTGAAAGTGATCAATATTCTGTATTAGGTGAAATTTTAGATGTAAGATATACAGAGAATAGTTTAACAAAGAAAAGACTTTGTATTTTGACAGTAGATACAAATGATTTAATTTATGAAATTTGCATCAATGAAGATAATCTTCTGGGAGAACCTTTAGTTGGAAGAAGGTTTAAAGGAGATATTTGGCTTCAGGGCGCAATAAAAATAAAAAATTAATTGATTTTTTCATGAAAAAGCGCTAAAATATTAAAGTATGGAATTGTCGCTATAGCTCAGCTGGATAGAGCGACCGCCTCCTAAGTGGTAGGTGTTCGCTTGCCAAAGCAACGTAAAATCAACAATTTCATAGCTGAATCACTTGCTTATTAGCAGGTTTTTCATACAAGTCCTCGTAGCTCAGTTGGATAGAGC